>Ga0210389_10000177_pt1 | contig 66523 bp, 57 predicted proteins | sample IncBWH28OmetaG_FD_160127 | JGI IMG/M metagenome (GOLD analysis project Ga0210389, IMG submission 160127) | Forest soil microbial communities from Barre Woods Harvard Forest LTER site, Petersham, Massachusetts, United States - Inc-BW-H-28-O ...
GGCGTAGTAGTACTTGCCACCGGTATCTTCCGAAAGCTGAATGAGGGCGTGCTCGCCCCCGGTTTCACGTCCAGCGCTGCTTTCGATGGGTACTACGATGATGCTGTAGACGATGCTCTCGGCCTCTTCGGCGGCGCGCACCGCTTCCTTGTAATCCACCTTGCTGACGGTGTCCCCGCCGTCGGTGATGAGGACCAGAACTTTTCGTCCCTTGCGGCGGTCGAGCGAGCGGGAGGCCAGATAGACTGCGTCAAACAGCGCGGTGGCTGCTCCCAGGCGGATGTGATCAATCCCATCATCAATGCGCTTCAGATCCGAAGTATAAGAGGTCGCCTGCAGGACCGTTTCGTTAAAACCAAACACGGAGAGGGCGTCCACCGGACGCAGGATGGTACGGGCAAAGCGCTTGGCTGAGGCCTGCTCCAGCGGCAAGTCGTGCCGCGTGCTCAGGCTGGTATCGACGGCCAGCGCGATGGAAAGCGGGACCGCGGACTCTTTATCGAACACCGAGATTGTCTGCTCTCGTCCATCTTCCTGCAGGATGAAGTTTTCTTTCTTGAGTCCTGCAACCGGGCCGCCGTGAGAATCGGTCACGGTGACGTAGACGTTGACCAGTTTTACGTCGACTTTGAGCGTGGAGGCGGAGTCGTTCGTCGACTGATTCGGCGATGCGGACTGTTGTGCTGGAAGGGCCGTCCCGGCCAGCAGCAAAAAGATCAAAGTCGCAGATTTTTTCATTCGGTGAAGTATACTTCCCGATCTCAGAGACGATCATTGGAGCCGGCGAGATGCAGACAGAATCGCACCGTTCACTTAGATGCGCCGTCCGCTGCCGGGCTGCCCCGGTCGCCGGAATTTACCCGCGGAATCTCGGGAGGAAACGGTTCTCCGTCGGCCCACACAGCGCCGTCCTCAAAGTATTCTTTCTTCCAGATCGGAACAGTACGCTTCAGCGTATCAATCAACCAGCGGCAGGCATCGAACGCCGCAGCGCGGTGAGCCGACGCCACCACGATCAGCACGCTGGTCTCGCCAATCTCAAGCCGCCCCAGCCGGTGTACAAGAGCGACATAGCGGACTTGAAACAGCGTCAGTGCTTGCCCCGCGAGTGACTCCATCTGCTGAAGCGCCATCTCCTCGTACGCTTCATAATCGAGATACAGCGTCTTGCGGCCGCGCGTGGAGTTACGAACCACGCCTTCAAAGACGACGGCCGCGCCGTCCTCGCCGCGCTTGATGTTGGCCAGTACTAGGGATGTATCGATTGGCTCGCGGACTATTGAAGCGTAACGCTCCCCCGCCTGTTCTCCTGACCCCCCACTGACGGGCGGCAGCAGCGCCACTTCATCGTCGGATTTCAACACCGTCTGGGTACCGGCATACTGCTGATTTACCGCGACGGCCAACGAAGCCTGCGCATGCTTAAGTTGTGGACTCTCAGCGGCACAACGCGCCAGCAAATCCTCCACGGTGGCGCCTTCGCGTAGCTCCAGCGTGTCGCTGGACTTACCCGCGAGATCTTTCAACATGCCGAAAAATAAAACGCGCACGCGCATAGGACAGCTGGCCGCTCTTTGCCAGTCTACCGCGAGCGCGATCATTGAGGGATACTCCCGGCTGCCCGTGGACCACGAGCGATCCATGGCTCTCTTCGAGGAACTGTCAGGTGGGATCTGCGATTTTGGGTGGGCGCTGCGGTTCACCGCTGCGGTAAATGCATGGCCTTTAATTCGGCTTTAGCCGCTGCGGTGGAAGATTTCGCTCCGAGAACTAGTTTTCCTGGAACCACTTCAGGCGCGCCGAGGCCGGGTGGAACGTGTTACGAGGCCGCTTGCGTCAACAGAAAATCTAAATCACGGCAGCACCTGAAAATTCGCGTTGCTGGTCAGCGTGCCGCTTGGTGTCACCACCAGGACCGGACCGGTGGTGGCACCGGCCGGGACCGTGGTCTTGATGAAGGTGGCTGACCGGACGGTAAAGCTTGCGGCGGTGCCGTTGAACGTCACGCTGGTGGCGCCGGTCAAATCATTTCCCAGAATCTTGACGGCCGCGCCCACCTTGCCGAAGCTAGGCCCGGTCTCAACAAACGGACTCAGGCCCAGAGACAGGCTGAAGATCGTCCCGCAGCCGAGGCCAAGGGAGCAGCTATCGTCGAGCCCGCCATTGAAGGTGCTCCCGTACAAATTCCCATCCGTGGCCTGGATAAGCCCAAAGGGAACCGCGCCGTCCGTACACCCACTTCGTGAACAGAAGTTGTATAGCGTCGTTAGCTTACCAGCCAGAGTGATCCGAAAGAGAGTTCCCTCGCCATTCACCCCGCCGAAGCTGGCCGTCCCATAGAGGTTGCCATCCGTGGCCTGGATTACTCCCTCGGTCGCGCTCGCTCCGTCCGTGCAGAAGGGCTGGGAGCAGAAAGAGTACAAGGTTGTCAGCGTTCCGGCTGGGGTTATCTTGAAGACGGTGCCTTCGTCGCTTATGTTCCCGCCGAACTTGGTTGTCCCATAGAAGTTCCCGTCGTTGGCCAGGATCAGCGGGCCCGGGACGGAGCCGTCGACACAACCGGGTTGTGAGCAAAAGCGATACAGGGTAGTCAAGGCGCCATTCGGGGTGATTTTGAAGACTGTTCCGGGCCCCAGGTAGCCGCTGGCCGTGCCGTAAAAACTTCCATCGTTGGCCCGAACCAGACTTGCCTGGGGGTACCCACCATCCTGGCTCTGCGTGCCGAAGGTATAGAGCGTCTTAAAGGCGCCGCTTGGACTTATGCTGAATACCGTTCCCATGTCGTTGGCGCCACCATAGTAGGTGGTTCCGTAGAAGGACCCATTGCTGGCTTGGACCAGGGTCGCAGAGGAGATGTAGCCCGCCTGCTGGGACAGGTTGTGAAGCGTTGTCAACGTCCCAGTCGCCGTGATTTTGAAGATGGTCCCATCATCCCTCGTCCCGCCACTGTTCGTGGTTCCGTAGAAGTTCCCATCGGCGGCTTGAACCACTCCCGCCACAGGGTCGGTGCCATCGGCGCAATTTGTTTGCGAACAGAAAATGTGAACCGTCGATAGTTGACCACTTGACGTGATTTTGAAGACCGTGCCGGAATTGTAGGTTCCGCTCCCCTCGGAACCAGCCGTTGTTCCGTACAGCTTTCCATCGGTTCCCTGGAGCAGAGTCCCCGCCGGGGCTGCGCCGTCGGTTGCGAGGTCGAAACTGAGCAGCGTCTTGAACGTCTGCGCAGGCGCGGCAATCACCGACGCCAGCATCATCAGGATCGAAGGAACAAACACTGCTGCCCATCTGCGATTCGGTTGTGCATTCACCATGGCGGGATTCCCCCTGGGCCGGGCGGCCCAATTGCGCTCTTTGCAGAACAGGTTAACACGAGATGCTCATGTGGGAATGCCGCCCCCGGCTGTCCGATCGAGCGAAGCTCGATATTCCTTTTTGCCTTTTGGACCTCTTCTAGCTCTCTGAGTCTGCGATTTCGTGTGGCGCAGCGCTTTCACATCCGCGATTAAATGCATGGTTTAGGCACGGGAATCCAGTCGAAAACCCCACTCTTTCAGCCTCCCAATAATGAGCGTCTCGGCGCCAAGCGCGAACTTCAGAAGCATCTTGCGAGTCTTCTCCATCGCATCTCCGAGCGCTTTGTCGAATACTTCATCGTCTGAGGCGAACCCGGTAAGGATCTCGGCGGTAATTACGTCCGCGAACGGATAGTAGACGCTCTTATTCGCATTCCCTTCTGCCTCGATGAACGGGCACTCGTTGCACGTCGCTTTCTCTAACGTTTCGGCGATCCGGTGCGGCAAGAAGTGAAAGACCGCGCCAATTGCGGAGCGGGTTGAGCTTTTCTTGCTTCAAAGATGTGGCTTCTTGTCCCCTCGCCAACACCCGCAAGCCGTTCTGAAACTCCACATCGTTCTTGAATGTCTTATGCATCTTCGCGATAAGCTCAAGGACCTCGTACATCTGATCACACGCGATCTGCCATCTCTCGGGTTCACGGAGCATTCTCGTCCTCCATTGACGGTCTGGCGTGGCATTGTACGCCCGTTCATCCCCGTATTCCTTCGCCCGACGCGTCTACGAGGAAGAAAGTTCCTGAACCAACGGAGGTCAAAAAAATTGCCAGTCCCGAAGGACTGGCAACTGACCACTGACCTCTGCATTTACGCTTGCGCGAACGCCTTGTCGTGAGCCGCCGCAGGCGTCGTGCTCAACATCTTCGCCGCGGTTGACTCCGCCACTTCCGGCAGCGAGACACGTAACGCCTCATCAATCGTCTTCACGTAATGAACCGTGAGATTCTCGATTTGCTCCTTGGTCAGGTCCTCGTCCACGTTCATTTTGTTTTCTGCCGGCAGAATCACGTCGGTGACTCCGGCGCGCTTGGCGGCCAGCACTTTTTCCTTAATGCCACCCACCGGCAGCACGTTGCCGCTCAGCGTGATCTCGCCCGTCATCGCCAGCAGCGGACGGATGCGATGTCCTGTAAGCAACGACACCAACGTGGTCGCCATGGTCACACCCGCCGACGGACCATCTTTCGGAATCGCTCCCGCCGGCACGTGCATGTGAATGTCGTGGTCGGCGAAAAAGTTTTCCGCGATCCCGAGCTGCGCGGCGTTCGAACGCACCCACGTCAAAGCGGCTTGCATGGATTCCTGCATCACCTGGCCAATCTGCCCGGTCATGGTGAAGCCACCTTTACCCTTCATGGCGTTGGCTTCGACGAACAGTACGTCGCCGCCCGATGGAGTCCAGGCCAATCCCACAGCCACTCCCGGACGCTCCGTGCGCTCCTCGATCTCGCCTTCAGTGCGAATCTTGATGCCGCCAAGAAATTCCTGAATGATTTCCTGCGTCACCACCAGCTTTTCAGTCTTACCTTCGGCCAGCCGGCGCGCTTGTTTGCGGCAGATGGTTCCGATGGTCCGCTCCAGGCTGCGCACACCCGCCTCTCGCGTGTAGTGACGAATCACATAACGCAACGCGTCGTCGGGAAATTCGATCTGCTCAGCCGTGATTCCGTTTTCTTCCACCTGCCGGGGAACGAGATAGCGTCGTGCAATGTGCAGTTTCTCTTCCTCGCTGTAGCCCTGCAGTTCGATGATCTCCATACGATCGCGCAGCGGCTCGGCGATGGGGTCGAGCATGTTCGCCGTCGTGATGAAGAGCACCTTTGACAAATCAAATGTGACGTCGAGATAGTTATCGCGGAACGTCGAATTCTGCTCTGGATCGAGCGCTTCAAGCAACGCCGAAGCCGGATCTCCACGGAAATCGCGCCCAACTTTATCGATTTCATCCAGCATGAACACTGGATCTTTCGTCTCCGCCCGGCGAATGCCCTGGATAATTTGTCCCGGCAAAGCACCGATATATGTCCGACGATGCCCGCGGATTTCAGCTTCATCGTGCACACCACCCAGCGACAGCCGCACAAACTTGCGTCCCAATGCGCGAGCAATCGACTTGCCCAGCGAAGTCTTACCGACCCCAGGTGGCCCGACAAAGCAGAGAATCGGTCCCTTCATGTTCGGCTTCAGCCGGCGAACCGAAAGGTAGTCGAGGATGCGATCCTTAACTTTCTCCAGATCATAGTGATCCGTGTCTAAAATTTCTTTGGCCTTCGGGATTTCAATTTCCTGGCCTGAAGTCTTTGCCCAAGGCAACACGGCCAGCCACTCCACGTAATTTCGCGTGAGAGAATAGTCGGCGGCCATGGGGGACATCCGGGCCAGACGTCCTAATTCTTTAAGGGCTTCCTTCTTCACTTCTTCCGGCATGCCGGCTTCGTCGATTTTTTTCTTCAAATCGTCGACATCGCGGGCGCCTTCATCCTGCTCGCCCAATTCTTTTTGGATCGCCTTCATCTGCTCGCGCAGGTAATACTCGCGCTGCGTTTGCTGGACACGATCCTGCACTTCGCTTTGGATCTTGTTGCGCAACTGCTGTACTTCAAGTTCCTTGGCGAGATGCTGGTTGATCTTCTCCAGTCGCACTCGAATATCCAGCGTCTCGAGAGTGTCCTGTTTGTCTGGGGTCGATAGTGACGGCAGAGACGAGGCGATGAAATCCACCAACCGGCCGGGTTCATCAATGTTCAGCGCCACCGTAGAAAGTTCGTCCGAAAGCGTAGGCGAACCGGCGACGATCTGCTGGAACAGCGTCAGCACATTACGCTGAAGTGCTTCAATCTCAGAACTATCCGGCGAGGCCGCCTCCGGAATGGTTGACACGCGAGCGCGCATGAATGGCGCCAACTGCGTGAATTCGCTTAAACGCACCCGCTCCAGGCCTTCGGCAAACACGAACAGGCTCTGGTTTGGCATCTTTACGACTTTATGTACGACTGCGGAAGTACCGACCGTATAAAGGTCGCTGGGTTGAGGGTTGTCGACGCGCGCTTCGCGCTGCGCCACAACTATGATGGTCTTATCCTCCCCGAGCGAATTAATAAGCTGAACGGAACTTTCCCGTCCCACAGTTAAGGGCAGGACGGCGTGCGGGAACAGAACAGTGTCCCGCACAGGCAGCACGGGCAACGCCCGTACGTCATTGGTTTCCCGGGTCTTAGCAATCGGCTCGGAAAGCGGCTGTTGGCTCATTGGCTCTCCTTGAGTGTAACTCACTCAAGCTTAGATGATACTCCTCCGGAAAGGTTTCATCTCCTTCCCGACTTCTGAGGATTCCTGAATTCTATCGGCAAACTCCCGGCTGCGACATGGTGCCCAAGGTACCGGGGCTATTGCGGATGAAATACCGCTCGGGGTCTTGACCAAGCGCCTCATCTGGGCGTGAACTGCGCGAGTTCAAAGATTCCCAGCCTCTTCTCAAGTCCAGCGACCTGATCGACGACTTTGAAAAAACCATCTTCTCCGAAAAGCTCATCTTCCTTCTTTTCGAAATCCTCGCCAAGGCCGTCGTATTCGTGCGGCGAGACGACGGATCGAAACGCGGGAAACAGCACCGTGTCCTCGCGCGCTTCGTGCGGGCGGTACATCCGCAGAAAGGCACGCAAGGCATCGGCCAGTTTCTCGGTGTCGGACACGTACTTGAGCGTTGCAGTAGATGCCAGCTCTCTGATCTGCGCCGTTAGCTCCCGGCCCGCTTTGTGCTGCGCCAGCAGCGTATCCACCAGGCTGACAAGTTTGCCCGCTTTGCGAAAGCGCGGGAAAAGAAAATCCTCTTCAAGCTTTTCATGATACTCCTCGACAAAGCGCCGAATGATGTCGGCGGCACTGGCCAGCACGGATCCGTCAAATGTCTGTTTGACCGTGAGCAGCCGAAGATGCTCATCGTAGATCAGCAGTATGCGGTTGAGCACTCCATGCTCGCGCATCAGATCCTCGGCGGGCGAGATTTTGTCATTCTCTTCGTCTTTACCTTTATCGCCCTCATTGTCCTTATGGGGGGTCAGTGGCTTTTGCGGAAGCGCCAACCCGAACGCAGGCAGCAGCAAACCTGCACTGGCTGCCGATGTGCGTTGGAGAAAAATACGTCGGTTAGAGGCTCGATCTGGCATGGTCTCTCCGATTTTTATCGCTGCGATCTTTCCTTCTTCGCGAGTATGACGCGTATCCCCTCGCCAGAGGTTGCACTCTTCACGCCGCCGGATAAATTCCAAGCACTTTGACGAACTCCGCAACCTCCCCTAGATGTCGCAGCGCATTCCGCGCGGGCTCGTCGTCACCACGCAGGAAATCTACATAGAAGACATACTCCCAAGGGCGCCCGCGCATGGGACGCGACTCGATCTTGCTCAAGCTGATGTCGCGCAGAGCGAACACGCTGAGCGACTTGAATAGAGCTCCTGGCTGGTTCTTCAGCTTGTAGGCGATTGATGTCTTGTTCGCTCCAGATGGAATCAGGCGCTGGTAGCGGCTGGCCGAGGCAGTGCTCTTCCCCTTGTGCGTAGCCGCAGGGCCGGGCTTTGCTCCAGACTTGCGAATTAACAGAAATCGCGTGAAGTTACGTTTGTCGTCTTCGATACCAGCTTGAAGGATTTTTCCGGAATATTCCCGCGCGGCGTGTCGTCCCGCGATGCCGGCCGCGTCGGGAAGGTTTTGGGCGACAACATGCTTCACACTGCCTGCCGTGTCATAGAACGAGACAGGTTCAATGTTTGAATGGTGGCGAAAGAAATCGCGGCACTGGTCGAGTGCCACGGGGTGTGAGAGAAGTCTCCGCACCGCGCGAAGTTTCACCCCCGGCGCCGCGATCACGTTGTGAACGATCCGCAATCGGAATTCGGCTTGAATGAACACATCCCGCGAGACCAGCAAATCGGCGTGTTCCGCCACTGTGCCAGCCAGTGAATTTTCGATGGGGATAACGGCGGCCGCAACCGAACCCGTCTCTACACGGTCAAACACCTCTGCGGATCGCGCGCAGGGTACAACCGAACAGCGCGGCAGCATTTGTTCCGCAGCCTCGTGGCTGAAGGAACCGGCTTCACCCTGAATCGCAACTCTAATGGCAGCAGCTTTCATCACAAGGCAAGGTAGCTGGAGAAGCAGTTAAAGCGCAAATCGATTCTCGCCAGTTTCTCGTAGAATGTTCGCGTAGAGCGTTCGGGTACAGCGATCGCGAAGAACGATCGCGAAGAGAAATTTAAACCAGACTCTTCTCCAATACCAGCGCGTCCACTCCGTTGGAATAGTAACGGGGAAAGGTTTTGATCACGCCGTAGCCCTGGCGCTTATAAAAGGACAGGGCGGAGACGTTGTCCACTGCAGTCTCCAATTCGACCGCGCGGCACCCTGTGGAAATCAGACGATCTTCCGCCGCCCGCAGCAGCAACGATCCCACACCAAAACGGCGAGCGGCGGCAACCACATCGATGGTAATTATGTGGCCGCGGACTCGGGCACCCGCTTCGGCTACGATGAAACCAGCGACGACAGCATCAGCAGATGCTCCCCCCGAAACTTGTCTGGTGATTCGTTTTGAGTCAGCCGCTGTCGCGTCACTCGGCGTCGCTCTCACCGCCACCAGCGTGAACGATGCCGGTCGCCGCATGTAGAACCTGAGTTCGGCCCGCGAATAGGAAATGCCTGCGGGAAAGCAGGTCTGATCGATGCGCCAAAGAGTGTCGAAATCGGCGGGTTCGAAGTCGCGGACGATGAAGGGCACGCGGTCATTGTAGCCGGGAGTTAGCGTGCCCAAAACCGTTCGATTGACCGAAACAGTTTTGTTCTGGTTTTCCACAGTTTTGACAATCCCGCCACCGACGAAACCTAAGGACGAAATGGAAATTGGAGACGATTGCCTCTTGCTTCCTCCGCAACCCCGGACGTACCATGAGCATCAGAGGAAAGCGTGTGGGGCGCCTTCTCCTGATTGACGTCGTCTCTTCGATCGCCGTTCTGGCGCTATGGTATGTCGTGTTTTCCCATTACAACCGAAAAAAGGGCGCCGCCGCATTGCGTTGGGTCCAGAATGCTTGCGCCGGCAAGGGTCGCATCCTCGAATCACATTGGATGGGCAATTCCCGCCTGCAGGCGCGACTGCATTTTCCCTCCCGCTGGTTCGAAAATGCCCGGGTAACGGTTCGTTTCCGTCCCCGCCCTCTCCCCGTGCAATGGTTGATGAGCTGTTGGCACCGGCAAAAAGAAACACTGACCTTCGAGGCCGACCTTGACGGTTCTCCAAGCTTTCGACTCGAAGTCGTTCGCCATCGCTGGTGCGCCCATAATCGCGGAATCTCTTCGCGCAAGCGCGACGATCGCGAGTGGGATGTCTACGAACCCGGCCCCGTCATTCTGACCACGCGGACCCACTGGAAGCAGGATCCATCGGCCGAACTGAACGCCCTGATGTCGGCACGGCGGCAGGACATTCTGCAAGTTCACTTCCGCCCGGAATCGCCACAGTTTTCGGCCACAGTTCGCCTGGAAGCGCTATCCGATCCCAGTGCCGCCGCAGAATTTGTCAGCGCCCTGCGCGAAATCGCCGCCGGAGCCTCGACCCACCGCCAGTAGGCTCTCTGAACTCCCCCCATCTCTGTAGAGGCTAGTATGAGTAAAGGAATTAATTAAGATTTCCCGCGAGGTGTCGGCATGCGTCGTTTCTCACGTCTCTTCCCTCTTTATCTAATCCTCCCTCTCGTTTCACTGGCCCAAAACACTCCGCCTCCCCAACTACAACCCCGGTCTGCAGAGCCGGCAAAAGCTCCATCGCCTGCTCCAGTCGACCGGCAAATTCAACTCGACGTGCAAGTCACCGACAAATCGGGTGCCCCTGTTCGCGGATTGCAGAAACAGGACTTCACTCTGCTCGACGACAAACGTCCGCAGAACATTCTCTCGTTTCAGGCCGTGGATCGCGCCGCAGCGCTAGCCAACGATCCTCCGGTTGAAGTTGTTCTGGTCGTGGACGCCGTCAATGCTCCCTACCAAGTCGTCAGCTATGAACGAAGCGAATTGAAAAAGTTCCTGCTGCAGAATGGCGGCAAACTCGCGCTGCCAACTTCCCTTATGGTCTTCTCCGATACTGGAACGGAAATGCAGAAGACCTCATCACGCGATGGGAATGCTTTATCGGCGCTCTACGATCAGTACGAAACCGGGCTGCGCATTGTGAATCGGTCGCAGGGATTCTGGGGCGCCACTGAACGTCTCGACATGTCCCTCAAAACCCTGAACTCTTTTATCGAATACGAGAAGACTCGCCCCGGCAGAAAGCTGATGGTCTGGTTTAGTCCGGGATGGCCGCTGTTGTCCGGACCAAACATTGAACTCACCCGTAAGGAAGAGGAATATTTCTTCCACACAATCGTAGCTGTCTCCGATGGACTCAGGCAGGCCCGCATCACTCTCTATAGCATTGACCCGCTCGGTCTCGCGGATGCGGGTGGAGTCCGGATTACTTACTACCAGGAATTCCTGAAAGGCGTGACCTCGGCGAACCGGGCGATGCCGGCGAATCTAAGCCTGCAGGTGCTCGCGGTTCAGAGCGGCGGGCGAGTTCTCAATTCCAGCAATGATCTCACCGCCGAAATTTCAGAATCCGTCTCGGACGCCAACGCCTTCTATGTTCTCTCGTTCGAAACCGCCCGCGCGGACCGTGCAAATGAATATCACGCAATTACAGTCACGGTCGACAAGCCCGGCGTCACGGCGCGCACCCGTACCGGCTACTATGCCCAGCCTTATGCGCCGTAGGTGGCGGACCATTCGATCGCAACCGATTTGTAGGTTCAGGTTCGCTGAAATCCGTTCTTCCCTGTCGCCCCGCGCTGTGCTATTGTTCCGGCCCATGAGTGACAGTTTCAACAATCCCACGCCTCAGTTTGGTACGGTCGAGTATCTTGGATCGCCGAGCACGGACCGTTGCCACTTCTGCCAGCAACCGATCAGCGGAAGCTATTATCGCTTAAAAGAAGCGATGGCCTGTCGCGGTTGCGCCGAAAAGGCGCAGAGCGAGTTGCCGCAAGATAGCCACGCGGATTACATGCGCGCGCTCCTGTTCGGGATCGCCGCCGCCATTGCCGGACTCATTCTGTACGCTACCTTCGAAATCCAGACTGGCATTATCATCGGCTACCTTTCGTTGGCCGTGGGCTGGATGGTCGGCAAGGCCATGATGAAGGGATCGAACGGCCGCGGCGGACGTCGGTACCAGATCACGGCAGCCCTGCTCACCTATGCGGCAGTGTCGATGGCCGCGGTTCCAGTCTGGATTCACTTCGCTGGCGAGCGGAAGCAGGCGCAACATTCTACTCGGCAGCACCAACTCACGGATGAACAGCGCCAGGCAGAGCAAGAATCCGGACAACCGCCCGATGCGACACCCGCTAAACCTGCAATGAGCCGCGGCAAGGCATTCCTGACGTTGGCACTTCTTGGACTCGCCTCACCCTTTCTGGACCTGACCGATTTCTTCCATGGCCTGATCGGCCTGTTCATCCTTTCCATCGGCATTCGCATCGCATGGCAAATTACTCAGGAGACGTCGCCCGCGCTTGAAGGACCGTATGAGTCATCGCCTTTGCCGCCAGTCACAAGTTAGCCTGGGCTGACGAGCGTAATATCGAAAGTCGTGTCCTCCATCACTCCTGAACTGATTCGAAACTGCAGGCGCTGCGCGCGTGAACTCACTCCGGGTGCGCTGGTCTGCGACCACTGCCATGCGCTCGTACACTCCGAAGAACTGGATCGCCTGGCTTCGGAGGCGAAGGCGCTAGAGGCCAGCGGCGATCTGCGGCGCGCGCGCGAACGATGGCTCGCGGGACTGAATTTTTTGCCGCGCACGTCGAAGCAATATGACTGGATTAAGCAGCACGCTCGCGACCTGGAGATTGCCGCAGACCAGGCTCGGGTTCCAGGGCCCCCGGATAACAAGTGGGCCAAGCGCCTCGGCCCGGTGGGGCCCATCGCTATCCTGTTGGCCAAAGGCAAGACCATTCTCTTCGCGCTCTTCAAGCTGAAGTTCCTGCTCAGCTTTGCCGCGTTCATCGGACTCTATTGGGCGATGTGGGGGATGAAGTTCGGCATCGGCTTCGCCGCGCTCATTCTGCTTCACGAGATGGGCCACTTCATCGACATCAAACGCCGCGGCTTGCCCGCCGATATGCCCGTCTTTTTGCCAGGCCTGGGAGCGTACGTTCGCTGGCAGGCAATGGGCGTGCCCTTGGAAACCCGTGCGGCGATCAGCTTAGCTGGACCACTGGCGGGATTTCTGACGGCTGTAGCGTGCGCAGTGCTCTGGTGGCAGACGGGCAATCCGCTGTGGGCCGCGCTCGCCCGCGCGGGCGCTGTGCTGAACCTACTGAATCTGATTCCAATCTGGATTCTGGACGGCGGCCAAGCCGTACTTGCCTTGAGCAAGATGGAGCGCATCATTCTGCTCACCGCCTGTCTGGCTCTGTGGCTGGTGCTGAGCGAAAGCATGTTCTTCCTCGTGGCTCTGGGCGCAGGATATCAAGTGTTCTTGGCCGGAGATCTGCCGCCGCATCCCAGCCGCGCCACTACAATTTACTATGTCGCCGTTCTGACTGCGCTCGGTGTGATCATCCACCTAATGCCGGGAACGGGACTGGGCGTACGCTGATCCACATCTCGGATGGAGTAGGATACCCGTGATTGACTTGGAGTCGCCAGATGCGTCTTCACCTTGAATGGTTTCGTACCACTCTCAGCCTGCTGGCGGTGTCGGTGGTTGGCACGCTGTGTGGCGCGCCCGTAGTTTTCGCGGGGGAACCCCAATGGGTGGAAGTACGCTCCCCAAATTTTTCGGTGGTTACCGACGCCGGTGAGAAACATGGCCGCGAAGTCGCCATGCGCTTTGAGCAGATGCGCGCCGTTTTTGGTGCCTTGATGACCAAGGCGAACGTAAATCTGCCCGTCCCCCTGCAGATCGTAACTTTCCGCAACACCAAAGAGATGCGGCAGGTTGCGCCTCTGTTTAATGGCAAACCCACGCAGGTAGCCGGACTCTTTCAGGGAGGCAGCGACCGCAGCTTCATCATGCTCGACATGTCGGTGGATAATCCCTGGGCTGTGGTGTTTCACGAATATGCACATCAGCTCATGAATGGCACCATGAACGGTACATTCGCTCCCTGGTTTGAAGAGGGCTTCGCCGAGTATTTTTCCAGCATCGAGGTTGACAGCAAGGAAGCCCGGGTGGGAGAGATTCCCAACTCCACATACACGATTCTGCAGCAGGCGGGGACGATGAAGGTCGCCGACCTGTTGAGGGTGCAGCAGAATACCAAGACGTACAACGAGAGCGGTGACCATCGCAACTCGTTCTATGCCGAATCTGGACTGTTGATGCATTACATCTTCGACAACCAGCTGATGCCCAAGGTTGCGGTCTACTTCGACCTGACAGAAAACAGACACGTGAGGGTCGAGGACGCCGTTCAACAGGCGTTTGGCATGAGCGCCCAGCAGTTCGACAAGACTTTGTACGAGTACGCCGTAAGCGGACACAGCAAGGGTTTCCGGATTCCTACTCCGGCCAGCATTTCTTCCAAGGATTACATCGCCACGCCTCTGAGCACCGCGGCGGGCAACGCTGTGCTCGCAGATATCCATCTGCATTCGCCCGACTACCAGAAGCAGGCATTGATCGAATTTCAGGACATTCTAAAGTCCGATCCCAACAACGCCGCAGCGTGCCGTGGTCTGGGTTACGCCTATTTGCAGAAGCAGGATTTCACCCAGTCCGCAGAATACTTTAAGCGCGCCTCGCAACTGGACTCCAAAGATCCGCGGGTTCACTACTACAACGCGCTGCTGGTGGCCCGCCAGAGCGCCTTCGGCGGCGCCGCCGACATGCCCTTCATGACTCAGGAACTGGAATCCTCCATCACTCTGGACCCGAATTTTGCCGATTCTTACGCGCTTCTGGCGTTCGCCCAATCCACTACGGGCGATGCCGCCAAGGCACTGGTTACGATGCGGAAAGCGCTTGCAATCAGCCCTCGCAATGAGAATTACCTCTACAATCTCGCCAACCTCTATCTGGCAAACCGGCAACCGGACCACGCGATCGCCTTGCTCCGCTCGCTCCAGGTTACCGATAACCCTGCGCTCACTTCGCAAGTGAGTGCAACGCTCGCGCGAGCGCAGCAGTTGCAGCAGATGCTTCAGACAGGCGGCTCCCAACCCAGTTCGGCGATGATCGTCGTGCGCAAGGAAGGTCAGGAAGGCGAATCCAAGCCGCCGAGCATTATCGGCGCCGCATCTCCCGCAATACCGCTGAAGGTGCAAACCAAGGTTGGCGCAGCGAAATTCATACGTGGCACGCTGAACAACGTCGACTGCTCGACGGATCCATCGGCTATCCTCACCATCACCTCCGGTTCCCAGACCTTGAAGATGAAGATAGCGAACAAAAGTCACGTGGTTCTTATTGGCGCGGACCAGTTCTCCTGCTCCTGGACTAGGCGGAAGGTGGCCATCAACTACCGCGAGGGCGAGGCCGGAGGAATCAATGTGATTTCCTTAGAAATCCAGTAGAGCTGCCCTCTCCGCTCTTTCGGGTAGCCCGGCGAAGAAATATCATTTCTGTCTCGCATCAGCTTTTTCGATTGTCGCCAGACCGAGACTCGCGCTATTCTTTTCGGTACACCCCCAGCCGTTTCAACTCCATGTTTCGGTGGCGTTGCTTGCTGAACATACTTGCAGACTACGAAAGAGGAGACTGAAGACCATCCATGCCTAATGAACTTCGCAATTTTCTGGCCCTAACCTATGACGAACTCGAAGAACTCAATCTGAAGGCAAAAGAACAACGCAGTAAGCGCGTCCCCATCCATAAGATCCAGGAAGAACGGTTGAAATATTTAACCGACGAGAAGCGGATCAAGGCGGTGACCGTGCTCTTCAGCGATCTCGAGGGCCGGCTTCACATGCTGGACTACGACAAGAAATTTCTCATCAAGAGCTGGGACAATCTAACCTTCGATGGCTCGTCGATTCGCGGCTTCACCGCGCAGCGCGAAAGCGATCTGCGGCTGGGCATTGACTGGTCGGCATTCTACTGGGCGCCTTCGGATGTGTTCGGCTCCGGCAAAGTGCTCGTATTCGGCGAAGTCATCGACAAAGGCGGAACATCCTACACCGCCGACATTCGCGGCGTCCTGAAGGGTTACGCCGAGGCTCTGCACAAGAAAAAGGGCTACACGCTCAACGCCGCCAACGAGATTGAAGGTTTCCTCTTCAAGGGCGCGGACGCCGAGCGCCGCTACAACGAGACTGGCAAGTTCGAATACGTGAACACCGGCGGATACTATCACTCGCTGCCCGGCGACGCGCTCCGCACTTTCATCGATACCACTGCCGAAGTGCAGCGTTCCATGGGATTCCAGAATGAGAAAGACCATCCGGAAGTTGCGCCTTCGCAATTCGAAATCAATTATGGCTACGGCGAAGTCGTCGCCGCAGCCGACCAGATTCAACTCTACAAACTCATCTGCCGCCAGGTTGCCACCAACATGGGCCTGACGGCGTCATTCCTTCCGAAGCCAGTTGTGGGCGTGAATGGCAGCGGCATGCACACCAATGTTTCAATCAGCGAGAACGGCAAGAACCTGTTCTGGGACGCGAAGGGCGAAGAGAAACTCAGTAAGGTAGGATGGGCTTTTCTTGATCGCATCCTCACCCATGGCAACGATATTTGCCTGTTGCTGAACCCCAGCGTCAATGCGTATCGGCGTCTGGATCCCCACTTCGAGGCGCCGAACCAGATCAAGGCCTCGGCCGTGGATCGTGGATCGATGATCCGGATTCCGATTGGCAACGAGAAGAGCATGCGCGTGGAAGTTCGTTCCGTCGCGCCGGATGCGAATCCGTATCTTGTCATGCTCTCGATCTTCAAAAGCGGCATCGACGGCGATACATCGAAGATCAAGAACCTGCGCCAGGCCGAACGCTACCTGCCAGATAACATCTACACAGCTCTCGAAGACTTCCGCAAAGCAGAGTGGACCACCGAACTTCTGGGCGAAGACGTGAAAGGCCGATACGCGGACCTAAAGCAAGCCGCCGCCGACCGATGCCCCCGCTTGCTCGGAACTTTCGTGAAGGCGCCTGAGGTGCAGTATCACCACGACGTCTACAACCAATTCCTCTGGAATCTGTTCTAACCTCTGCAGTTCTGCCAAAGAAAACCGCTCTGGCCAAAAGCCAGGGCGGTTTCTTGGATTATTTCCCTCTACGGTATGAAGTGGTAGATTGCGCCATCGTTGCCGGTTCCTCCATGTACGGTGGCGCCGAAGAAGTTTCCTTTTCCGTCAGAAACCATTCCGTTGTAGGCAAATCCCGGACTCGGAGTTCCCGGAAAGCGATAGACAACACTCTCAGTCCAGGCGCCCCCTGGAACCAACTTAAAGATCGTGCCGCAACCGCATTTCGCAGCGCCGCCATCACTGGTCGTCCCGTACAGATTTCCTTTCGCATCCGTGACCAGCGTGCTGATGGGGCTGTCGCCGTCGCTTCCGCCTTTAAAGTTGTAGATCACAGATTCGGACCACGAGCCATTGCTGTGAGTCAGTTTGTAGACGGTGCCCACATCGTTCGCCCCGGCATAGTATGTTGTGCCGTAAAGATTGCCGCTCTTGTCAAAGATCACTCCGCCATAAGGCGACGCCCCGTCCGGTTGATCCTTGAATGAATAGAGCACGGCGAACCGCCACTTCCCTGCACCGCTGGGCGACAGTTCGTACACGTTGCCGAAGCCATTCGCCCCGCCCACCGTATTGACTCCATAAATGTTACCGGCGGCGTCGAGAAGAAGCCGGCTCGCCGAGCCACCTAACCCGTCAGGGCCTCCCGTGAAAGTATGAATCACGCTCAGATTCCAGGCGCCATTCGCGCCCGGCTTCATCTCGTAAACCACGCCAAACCCTTTTGCGCCTCCCGTTGGAGTTGTTCCATAGAGATTGCCGTGCTTGTCAAAAGCCACAGGACTTCCCGGACCAGACCCGTCATTTCCTCCGGTAAACGCATGGATCACACTTTGCGTCCAGACTCCGCCAGAGTTCGTCAGCCCATAGACGACGCCGCAGCCGCCTTCACACGAACCGCCGCCGCCCGTCACCGCCGTGCCGTATAGATTGCCTTGAGCATCAAGCGTAACGCCTTTGTAAGGCTCGCCTCCGTCCGCCCCGCCTGTAAAGTTGTAGAGGACAGTGTGCGTCCACTCACTGTCCGAAGGCGACAACCGGAAGACCGTTCCGCTGCCGTGAATGCCACCCTGCACCGTCGTGCCATAAAGATTGCCGGCGCTGTCCATAACTAGCTCAGTGTCGAGGTATTCGCCGTCATTGCCGCCAGCGAAGCTGTAAATCTGAGATGTGCTCACCGCCCAAGCCGCGCCTGTTAGTGTCAACAACACGGCCAGAATAGATTGAATCTTGTTCACCCCATGCCAGACTCGAGTGCTTCCCATTTCCCCCCCATGGACCTTATGAATCTCGCAACCCGCGCAGGTAGCAGCAACGCACTATACCACCGAAATCCGATTCCGGCACGCGTTTCCGCTCGGCGTTTCCGTTCAACGTTCACTTCGTCCTATACCGGATTTTCCCGAGAGTTACACTGGTTCGTCACCAAGGAGGCATTCCATGAAACGCCTTTTGCCGGCATCGTGTTTGTTCGCGCTAGTGGTTGCAACAGTGCACGTTATCGCTCAAGTCAATCCCTACAAGGATGAAACTCCGGGCGTTACAGGATATCGCTCGGAAGTACTGGCGGAGGTCATGATCCAGGAAGACAAGTTCACCCGTCTCGCCGAAGCAATTCCTGCGGAGAAATATCCCTGGCGGCCCTCGCCCGATGTGCGCTCTTTTGCGGAAGTCTTTCTCCACGTCTCCGCCGCCAACTTCAATCTCTACAAACTTGTCGGCACACCTCCGCCCGTTGGGTTCGATGTCAAGGGTTTCGAGAAATCCACGACGGACAAGGCGAAGGTAATCGCCACCCTGAAAGATTCCTTTGCCCATGCCCGCAAGGCCATTACTTCCATGCCCGACGCCGACCTCGACAAAAGCCTGGATTGGTTTGGCGGCAAGAATACCGAACGCGGCATTCTGCTGTTCATCGTGCGCCACGCCGCCGAGCATCTGGGACAGTCCATCGCCTACGCCAGGTTTGCCGGTGTAGTCCCACCCTGGACCGAGGACATGCAGAAAAAGCAACCCGAGAAGAAAGATCCTCCGAAGGAAAAACAATAGGAAGTCTGCGGATACCTTTTCCCCGCGCTCCGCGCGCGGGCAAGAAGTCTGCCTTTCTATCCCATGAGGGAGATGGCGATTGTAATAGGAATGCAAAAACTGTCGCACGATTTTATGTGGCTGCAACGCTCGTGGCCGCCGATTAACAAAGGTGTGCTAGATTCAGAAGCTTCATGGATCTCGCTCCGACCATTTCTACCCAGGGCCTGACCCGCCGCTTCGGCGAGCTCATCGCCGTCGACGCCATCGATTTGCGCGTTGCTCCCGGACAATTCTTCGGTTTCCTCGGCCCCAACGGCGCCGGAAAATCCACCACCATCAAAATGCTCACCGGGCTTCTTGCCCCCAGCGCTGGGCAAATTGAAATCCTCGGGCTCGATCTCACCGCAAATCCGGTGGAAGTGAAACGCCAAATCGGCGTAGTGCCGGAAGGCATGGCGCTATTCGGACGGCTGACCGGCTCTGAGTTCCTGAACTTCGCCGGGCGTATGTATGGACTCGACCGCGAAACTGCCGCTAAACGCGCTGCCGAACTTCTTGAGTTCATGCAACTCGCCGATCAGCCGAAGAAGCTGGTGACCGATTACTCCCACGGCATGCAAAAAAAACTGGCAATGGCCGCTGCCGTGATCCACGGTCCGAAAGTGCTGTTTCTCGACGAACCCTTTGAAGGCGTGGATGCCATCGCCGCCGGAACGCTGAAGTCCATGCTGCAAGGCATGATCGCCCGCGGCGCCACAATTTTTCTGACTTCGCATGTGCTCGAAATCGTGGAGCGCCTGTGCAGCCATGTCGCCATCATTCATCAGGGCAGGCTCGTGGCTCAGGGATCTCTCGACGAATTGCGCGCCGGCGTAAAGGCGCAAACGCCCGCTGCCGGCGGCGATGGCGCGGCGCTCGCACCTGGCGAGAAGCTAACGCTGGAACAAATTTTCCTTCGCACCGTTGGCGGCTCGCGTCACACCGACCAGGAGTTGTCATGGCTGGGATAGACAGCATAAATGCCCGGCGTCTTCATCGGCGCACCCAACTCTCCGCCATCGCCTGGCTCCGCTGGCGCCTCTTCGTAAACACCCTCCGCACCACGCAGGGCAAACTCGAGTTGCTCTCTCGCACCCTGGTCTCAATTGCATTCACGATCCTCGGACTCGGCGGCGCCTTCGGGATGGGCGTATTGGTTTACATCGTGCTGGCGCATGGCCAGCCGCAAATGCTGGCCATTTTCTTGTGGATCATCTTTTTCTTTTGGCAGGTCTTTCCCGTCATGGCTGCCGCCTTCTCCACCCACTCGGACTCCTCGGATTTGCTGCGCTTCCCACTCAGCTACGGTTCGTATTTTTTGGTGCGCCTGGCGTATGGAGTGTGCGACCCCGCCAGCATCATCGGCATCCTTTGGTCATTCGGAATCCTGGTGGGAGTGGTGTTTGCGAAACCCGCATTACTCCCTTGGACGCTGCTGGTGTTGCTTGCATTCGCAGCCTTCAACTTGCTCTTCATGCAAATGATCTTCGCCTGGGTGGAGCGCTGGCTGGCGCAGCGCCGTACCCGCGAGGTGATGGGCGTTCTCTTTGTTCTGCTGATGCTGAGTTTTCAGTTGATCGGCCCGTTGACCGGACGCTACGGCAAGCGCGCCCGGCCCGAACTGCAACGAGTGGTCGCGGTTCTCACTCCGGTCCAGAGAATCCTTCCGCCTGGACTCGCCGCTGATGCCATCGTGCAAGGCATCTATCCCCGGTGGCCTGCTGCCCTGAGTTCTCTCGCGCTGCTGTCAGCTTTCGGAATGGGGATTGGCTACGGCCTGCACGTGCGGTTGCTGGCACAGCATCGCGGCGAAAACCTGAACGAGTCGGCCGCCGCATCCGCCTTACCCAAAGATCGACAACTACGCCTCGGCTGGAATCTCCCCGGATTCACAACTCCGGTCGCCGCGGTCTTCGAAAAAGAAGTCTGCTATCTCCTGCGCAGTGGGCCCATGTTGCTCACCTTCATCATGCCGTTTTTCGCACTCTTCGTCTTCCGCTTCGGCGCCATGAACTCGGCCCGGCACCCAGTCGGCTTCCTAATTCACGCCTCTGATCTGGCATTTCCTTTCGCCGCGGCATACATGCTTCTGATGCTGACCAATCTGGTTTACAACACTTTCGGCGGTGATGCCGCCGGTATCCAGTTCTTCTACGCATCGCCGGTCACTTTCCGAGACATCGTATTGGCGAAAAATCTCACTCACACCATCATTCTGCTCCTCGAAGTAATCATAGTGTGGGCTGCCGTCGCGTTCCTCTACGGCCGGCCCGCGCCCGACATCACCATCGCAACCCTGGCCGGTCTGTTGTTTGCCGCTCCCTTGAATTTTGCCGTAGGCAATGTGCTCTCGCTCTACTCGCCGAAACGATTGGACTACTCCAAGTTCGGTGGCCAACGCGCTTCTCAGATGACGGCACTCATCGGTGTGGTTTTACAGCTTGTGGTCGTCGGCGTGGGCGTCGGCGTTTTCTGGACTGCGCGCTACTTCGGAAATGCCTGGATCGCCACCCTTCTCCTGCTGCTATTAGCCGCTGCTTCACTCTCTGTCTATGGAATGATTTTGAAGCGCGTCGACCGTCTGGCGCTGGAGCGAAGAGAGACGCTGATTGCTGAGCTCTGCCGGGCTTAGCGCCCCGCACTCTCAGAAATCGAATCACACTGGGAGTTGCGCAAGTGGCCACTCGACACCTAGAATGCATTGCTCGCTAGCGAGCCATCCTTTTCTCACCCTGGAGATAACATGAAAGCAAGGACATTCGCACTGACGCTACTGATGCTGTTTGTGGGACTGACGATGTGTTTCGCCTCAAATCCAAACCTGGGCACATGGAAGCTCAATGAGTCGAAGTCGAAGATAGCTCCCGGCGCGCCGAAAAATATCACAGTCACGTATGCTGCCGCCGGAGACAGCATAAAAGGCACGATCGATGGCGTCGACGGCCAAGGGAAACCTACTCACACCGAATGGACGGGCAAGTTCGACGGCAAAGATTATCCCGTCACCGGCGATCCGAACTCTGACACGCGGGCGATCAAACAGATCGACGAGCATAACTATGACTTGACGGTCAAAATGGGCGGCAAAGTTACCATGACCGGCAAGGCTGTGGTCTCCGCGGATGGGAAGACCCGCACAGTCACTGTCAGTGGAACCGATGCAGCGGGCAAGAAGGTGACGAGCACATCGGTTTACGACAAGCAGTAAAAATGCTCTTAACCGACTTCCAGATGCCCTTTCGCGGCTTTGCCCGCGGAAGGGCTTTTGCATTTTTCCGGGCTGGCGCGCCGCGATTCATTCCTTCTCGGGATTCGCCAGAAACCGATACCCCACCCCGCGCACCGTCAGCAAATGTCGCGGCTCGGCGGGATCGTCTTCAATGTAGCGGCGCAGCCGCACCATGAAATTGTCGATGGCGCGAGTGTCAGTATCTTCGTGCAGTCCCCAGACTTCTTCCAAAATCTGCTTACGCGAGACCACGCGCCCGTCGTTGCGAACCATGTGCCGCAGCAGTTCCGATTCCATCAATGTCAGATGAATCACACTGTCGGCCGTACGCAGTTCGAGCGTTCCGAAGTCGATGGTCTTGCCGTCGAATGAAAATTTCCCGAAGTCACTGACGGTGGCCGGATCCGATACAGGCTGCGCATTCGTAGCCTCAGGACCCGCCCGCATCCACTGACTCCGCCGCAGCAACCCCTGCAGCCGCGCCAACAGAATCGACAGATCGAAGGGTTTCGGCAGATAGTCGTCCGCCCCGGCTGCAAAGCCCTTCAACACATCTTCGGGGCGGCTGCGAGCCGTCAGCATGAGCACCGGAACATAGTTACGCGCCGCCCGCAGTTCGGCCACGACGCTGAAGCCATCCTTGCCCGGCAACATAATATCGAGCACAACCGCGTCGAAGTTTTCTTTCTTGCTGAGCAACCGCTCCGTGGCGGCCTCTCCATCCCCTACAACCTCGGCGGAATATCCCTCCGCCTGAAGATTGAAACAAAGCCCCTGCGCCAGATGCGCTTCGTCCTCCACCACCAACACACGGCTCATGCGCCCGCCTTCGGTAGTTCGGCCCTCGGCAATTCCATGGTGATTGTCGCGCCCTCACCTTCTCCCGCGCTCTCGGCAAATACTTTTCCGCCGTGCTTCTGCGCAATCGCCTTCACAATGAACAATCCCAGCCCCGTGCCTTTCACATGCGCCAGTGAGCGATGGCTCACGCGGTAAAAGCGTTTGAAAATACTTTTCAAATCATCGGGAGGAATTCCCACACCTTGATCCTGAACACTCAGGACTATGCGTTTCTCGTCGGGCATATTCAAACGTACGTGCACGTCCACGTTCTCCCCGGAATACTTGATCGCATTATCGAGGACGTTGAACACCGCGGTGCGCAGATCTTCAGCGCTTCCCAACACGCGAATCCCCGCGCCATTGCTCGATGCTTCCTCGTAACGCAAAGCCTCCGGCGGCAGGTGATGCCTTACTCTCGCTGCTTCCATGCACTCGCGCACCAGTTGCCGGAAGTCGACTACCGATTTTTCCCGGCCAGTTTTCTTGTCGCCTGCCCGCCCTGCGCGTAAGACCTGTTCCACTGTCTCCGTCAGCCGGTCGGTATCGCTCAACATGAGGCGATAAAACTCCTGCTTCTGCCCTTCTGGCAATTCGCGGCGCTGCAGCGTCTCCAGATGCAAACGGATGGAGGCTACCGGCGTTTTCAGTTCGTGAGTAACGGCGTTGATGAAGCTGTCATGCTGCTCGCTGCGTCGAATCTCGCGCACCAGAAAGCTGGTGTTCACGATCATCCCCGCAATAATCAGCGCAAAAAAAATGATGCCAAAAAACAGCAGCACTCCCTCGCGCCAGTTGAGGATGATCCATCCAACATTGAGGGCAACCGCCAGTGCAACCAGGCCGATGCCCAGGCAGAGGAAGAACACGATGGTCCCGCGGCGGCTTGTGATGCGCATGTTGAGCTCAGCCCGATTTTACCGCGTTGACCGTCGGGATCACGAAACCGCTGGAGACGGAAGACAGGTTCGAAGCTCATTTGATCGGTGAGCCTCGATTAATGGCAACTCGAATGGATCGCAGTTACGGTGTGACCTCGAACACTACGCCTCCGCCACCTGCTCCGCCGTAGACGGCTGTACCGTAGAGATCGCCGGACGCATCGAACGTAAGCGGCGCAACGGGCTCTCCGCCCAGGGCTTCCGTGAACTCATAAATTACCGTTTCCTTCCAGTCTGCGTTGGGATTGAGTTCAAAGATCAGACCCATTCCATTGCCCCCGGTATAGGCTGCTCCGTACAGATTCCCGGCGCTGTCTAAGATCAGAGCCGACGGATCGTCTCCGCCTCCACCATTGAAGGAATGCAGCGGAGTGTACTTATATTTTCCGTTCGACTGAGGGCTCAACCGGAAGACCAATCCGCACCCGTTGTAGCAGTAGGTGCTGCTACCTCCCCCTGCCGCCGCGGCGTAAATATTTCCGGAAGCGTCCAACGTCAGGCTCGTAGGAATTGATCCGCCCGGAGTGTTAGTCAGGCTGTACAGCACTGTTTCTTTCCAGGTTCCGTTCGAACCCAGCGAGAGTTCGAAAATCACACCGTAGCCGAGCCCGCCTTGCTCTGCAGCTCCGTAGATATTACCGCCGGGTCCCAGTAGCACGCCGATAGGCGCGGAACCATCCTGGCCTCCAGTGAAAGTATGCAGGAGGGTTTCTGTCCAACTTCCGGAGGCAGGACTCAGTTCGAAAGCGATTCCTGCATTGTGGCTTCCACCTATGGTGGTTGAACCGTAGAGGTTGCCGGATTTGTCGATGGCCAGCATTCCATAGGGCCGTGCGCCGTCTTTTCCTGCGCCAAAAGTATGCAGGAGCGAAAACTGCCAGGAGCCATCTGCGCCGGGCGTAAGGCGAAAGGCAGTGCCCCACCCCGTGCCGCCATAGTAATTCCCGTAGGTCGTGCCGTATAAGTTGCCCGCCGCGTCGAAGACCAAGTCCGAGTAAGGATGGCTGCCGTCGGTGCCGCCGGTAAATGTATAGATCGCCTGCTCACTCCAAGAGCCATCGCCGTTGGGGATGAGCTTGAAAACCACACCGCATCCGTTGTTTTCGCAATTGTGACTTCCTCCGTAAAAGGTTGCGCCGTACAGATTGCCCGCCTGGTCGAAGACAACGCCGCCGTGTGGGTAATAGCCATCTTTTATGTCAAAAGAGTGCAGTACGTTTTCAGTCCCCGCCGAAGCCTGCGGGGCGAAAATACTTGTGATCGCAAGGGCAAGAACAAAGAGAAAGGAAATCGGGAGAGCCGGCCGTGGTCTCATGGGAGTTACCTCCTTCGATAAAAGCGTTCTGTGGGTAAGGGGATTTGCCAGGCGTTCAAAACTGGCGATCCAGCAACGCGGGGGAGCGGCAACGCGGATTTTACCACGGAATTGCGTCGCGTGGGTCTACGCGAAATCGGTGGTTTGGGGTTGGTTTCGGACGGCAGGAATTCGAGATCGGCTGCAAAGCTTAGCGAGACCCGAGCTGCTACCGTTCGAAACGAAAAACCCGCCGGAAAGGCGGGTTCGTATCTGAATAACGCAATTGTGCTGTCGCCTGCTCTAATCCCCCGCCGCCGCGCCCTCAGCGAGAGCCGCCGTAACCAACCGCCCGTTCGGGGCAGCAACCAACCCGTTCTCTAAGTCAGCAAGCCTGACGCGTTTAACATCCCAAGCCAGGCCCAGCGTCTTCAGCGCCCAAATGCCGTACCAGTTCATATCAATCTCATACCAGGTGAACCCATGCTGGGCGGCCGTCGGATGCGCGTGGTGATTGTTGTGCCAGCCTTCTCCAAATGTCAGCAAAGCCACCCACCAGCTGTTGGTGGAAAGATCGCGCGTGGTAAAACGCCGCGTCCCCCACGAATGCGTGGCCGAATTCACCAGCCAGGTGGCGTGCAGACCAACCACCGTCCGCACGAAAATGCCCCACATCATTAATGGAAGTCCGCCAATCGCCAGTAAGATCACGCCCAGCACAATCATGGGTACGTAGTGATACTTGGTGATCCAGACATGAAATTTATCCTTGGCGAGGTCAGGAACGTAGCGGGCCAGCGTGGTGGTGTCATGGTGCATCGACTTGCCCATGAGAATCCAGCCCATGTGCGCCCACCATTTGCCGTCAATGGGAGAATGCGGATCGCCATCCTCATCGGAATATTGATGATGAATACGGTGCGTCGCCACCCAGAAAATCGGTCCACCCTCAAGCGCCAGCGTGGCGCAAACCGTCAGGAAATACTCCACCCACTTCGGAGTCTTATAGCCGCGGTGCGTGAGCAGCCGGTGATAGCTCATCCCGATGCCCAGGCTGCCCGAAACCCACCACAGGAACATGGCAACGAACAATGCCTTCCACGTGAAGAAGAAGAGTGCAGCGATGGCACCTATGTGAAACAGCGTCATGAAAATCGCCGTCACCCAGTTGATTTCGTTTCTTGCGGCTTGTCGTTTTTCCAGGCTTTCGAGTTGCATGTCCAAGGAGGGTCCCCGTTTTGTTAAGTCCGATATCGTACATATCTAACTTACCAAGGCTCGGGCCAAATCACTGTAATACTTGTGTAATAACCGGCCCGGAAGGACATTACGGAAGTACCGGTTCGGAACGAAACAGGGCGCGACCATAGCCGCGCCCCTCGACCTCTCAACAGGATTAAAACTCCTTAGGCACTCTTCGGCATGTCCTGCATCATCGCCTTCATCCCTTCTGCCATCTCCTCCATCGACAGATCAGCCTTGTGGGTTGCGATCGACCACTTGTGTCCGAACGGGTCTGCCAGCTTGCCATAGCGGTCGCCCCAGAACATGTCACTGACGGGCATCTCCACCGATGCTCCGGCCTTTATCGCGCGATCGAACGCAGAGTCCACGTCTTCGACGTAGATGTGCAGTCCCATGCCGGAGCCGCCGGTCGACAGTGGCGACAAAGATCCGTACTCTGGAAATTCGTCGGCCAGCATACAGATCGAGTCCCCGATGCGCAACTCGGCATGCATAATCTTGCCGTCGGGTCCTTTCATCACGCCTCTTTCCACCGCGCCAAAAGCTTGCTTGTAAAACTCGATGGCGCGGGCGGCGTCGCGAACAGTCATGTAAGGGGTAAGGGTGTGGTAACCCTCCGGTACGGCTTTCACAGTCATATTGCCCTCCAGCGGGAGAAATTTGGTGCACCAGAGCTTACACCAAAATCCGGCAATAGTTTGTCAAAGAAGTGTTACAGAACTGAAGTGTTACGGAACGAGGGGGTTGCACCCGCAGACCGGCAATCAGAAGAACCTCGTGACACCCTCTTCCAGCACCACGACGCGCTCTTCAATTCCCGCCGCGCGCGCTTCTTTCTCCAGCAATTGCAGCGGCTCATCCACAGGCTCGTGGGATAGCCGGAAGGTGCCGTAGTGCATAGGCACCATCCAGCGCGATTTCAAGTCAAGGAACGCGTGGGTTGCATCGGCGGGGTTGGTATGCACATTGCGAAAGGTTGGTGGATTATAGGCGCCGATAGGAAGCAATGCCAGCTCTGGCGCCAAGCGCCGCCCAATCTCGCGAAATCCTGCAAAATAAGCGGTGTCGCCCGCGTGATACACCGAGTGCTTCCCCGCTTTCAGGACGTAGCCCCCATAGCCCCGGTGCGAATCCTTTAAAATCCGGGCGCCCCAGTGCCGCGAGGGGACGTGCGTCACCGATAAATCGCCGTGCCGCGAACTGTTCCACCAGTCCAACTCGATGATCTCGGAGAAGCCCAGATCGGACACCAGATCCGTCACATGGCTCGGAATGATGATCGCGGGAGCAGTTCCACGCGTGCGCAAATTGTTTTGCACGATGGCGCGTAAGGACGGCCGGTGGAGGTGATCAAAATGAGCATGGGTTACCAGCACCAGGTCGATGGCCGGCAAATCGCGCACCCGAAGTCCCGGACGCCGCAGCCTCTTCAGCACAAACAGCCAACGCGCGAAGTTGGGATCGAGCATCACGCTTTGCCCACCCATCTGCACAAAAAAACTGGAATGGCCGATGAATGTAACTCCCAGCTCGCCGTTCGATACCAGCCGGGGTTTGTGGGTCTCGCCGGACAGCGGAGTCACGGCGGAGTGGCGCACTAATCTCCCGAATTGGGATGCACGCTTGCGGAGCGCCGGATTGCGAAGCGTCGCCTTGATCATCCTGAACTGGCCTGCCGGTAGAACTAAAGTTGGAAGCGGCTTCCTCTATTTTAGTCCAAGTGGCGAAGGATGGACGGTAATTCGCGCGATTCCCGCTTAAGCTTCGGGCGCACGGAACCGCGATTGAAGCAATATTAGAAAAGCAAGCAAGCCGCCAGCATCAACATGCTGGCGGCCCCTTCAAATCCGATCCTACTGTCCCGACGTATTTGCAATCCAACGCGAGCGCGGGATCTCCCTCTTTCCCTCATCGTCGTAGTAGAAGTGCATCTCGTGATCAGACTTCGCACCAGCCACAGGTTTATCGGCCAGCCCGCTGAACCGCGGAGCGCTGCCCGGCGCCGGAAGCGGCGACTTCGTAGTGAACATCGATTCTGCCAAGGTGGCTCCCTTGTTCGCTTGCGCCGCCGCGAACACGCCAAACGCATTTCCATTCACGTAAGAAACCCCAATGTAATCAGCCACCATTGGTCCGTTGTCGGAAACCGGCAACCACGCCAGCTTCATCGGCCCCGCAATTTTCGCCCCCGCCGTCCACGTTGTGCCACCGTCCGCCGAAGTCACGAATCCTACTTCTAACTGGCATGTGCTGGAACTGCAGTTGGACACTGGATAGTAGTAATAAACAATTGTCATGTGCGCGCCGCTCCCCGAGGTTGCCGGATCAACACCAATTCCCGGAAGGAAGTGATCCACCGTGCTGGTCGTGGGGTCAATCGGAATTCGGGCCACCGCGCTCCATATTTTGCCATCGGAAGACGAACTCATCACGATATCGTTTTCTTTGCACCCGGTGCGGAACCGGCAATCCGACCACACCACGAAAACCTTTCCCGCCCCATCGATCGAAGCCGATGGCAGGTTAGGATTCCGTATCCCGCCCGCATCCCCGTGGCTGGTTATGCTGGCGATCTGTTGGCTCTTTCCCCAGCTCACGCCCCCATTCGTGGAAGTGAACACGTCGATGCCACCGCCTTCGAAGGGCACAATCACCGTTCCATTCGGCTGCACTACCGGCTCGCCGCCAAGTCCACCGGCATGATCTGAGGAAGCCAGGCCTTTGCCCCAAGTAAGTCCTCCGTCACTCGATACGCTCATCAGCACGTCGCCAGTTCCGTACGCTTGATCCCACTCCGTATAGCAATTGCCGTAATAAGCACTCGTCGTGGTGTTATCGCACACTGTCCAGTTCTTATCATCGAGGTGAGTCTTATCGATGTTGATCGGATTTCCCCAATTCAACCCATTCGTCGATCGGCTCACAGCTACATCTCCGATCAATCCCGCGCCGCCGTTCAGACCCACCAGAGGCAGCGTCGAAATCAGCCATTGCCCGTGCTTCGCGTCATAGGCGACCGAGGGATCGGCCGCAGCGCCGTAGGTTCCCGCCTTATAGTTCACCGTCAGTCCGGGAAGATCTCCATACTTCCAAGTCACACCACCGTCGGTCGAAGTGGAAAATCCCACATCGCCGCTGCCCCACCCGATCGATCCCGGCCGGCGCGCCACGTGGAACGCGCTGACAATCGTGTTCCCCCATGCGAAGGAGTCGGGCTCGACTTCCGTCTTGTGGACACTATCGCTGTTGGTTAGGTTATCCACGCTGATCCGCGCCAATTGCGCCTTTGCCGGCACGCCCAAAGCCAGAGAAATCCCGAGCAGGGCTATTAGAAATGAAAGTGACTTATTTCGACTGCAGTTGGCTTGGAGAACATTCTTCGTCTTCATCGAAATTTTTTCCTCAATTTCCTCGGGCAGGATTCAAAACCTCGCAGGGGCAGAAGCGGAACAAACTGGAACGATCCCACCCACAGGGAATCGTCCCCGGAACTATATCGCGATAGCTGGCAGGCTGTCGATGTGAAGATTCTTGCATAGGAACTTAGACTCTACCTTCCGCCCACGTTGCTTGACCCCGGTCCTCCCACTCATATCTAATTCAAAAGCGATCTTGATTTGGATTCATCAGCAGAAGTTCCAAGGAGAAGTGCAGAGATGCGCGTCGCTTTCTTAGGTTTGGGAATTATGGGGCAAGCCATGGCCACGAATCTGGTCAAGGCCAGCCACGAAGTCACGGTGTGGAACCGCACTCCCGGTAAACTCGTGGAAGGTGCGGGCATCGCCCCTAGTCCGGCAGCGGCTGCACAAGGAGCCGAGATCATCTGGCTTTGCGTCTCCGACACCGCCGCAGTCGAGAAAATATTGTTTGGCGCCGAAGGCATCGACCAGTCGCTCACCGAGGGCATGATCATCGCAGATTCCAGCACCATCTCTCCCTCCGCCACCGTGAAATTCGCGGAACGCGTTCGCGCCAAAGGCGTCTCCTACGTCGACGCTCCCATGACCGGATCGAAAATCGGCGCCGCTAACGGCAGCCTGATTTTCATGGTTGGAGGCGACGCCGCCGTCATTGACCGCCTCAATCCGCTGTTCGCCGCCATGGGCAAGAAGATTTTCCGCATGGGAGAAACCGGCAAAGGTCAGGCCACTAAACTCGCCATGAACCTACAGATTGCCCTGATCTTCGAAGGCTTCGCCGAGGCCCTCACCCTAGCCACCAAACTCGGCGTGGACCCGCGCCAACTGATCTCTCTAATCGAAGCCACCATGGTCCGCTCCGGCGTCGTGGAATACAAAGCGCCCTTCGTACTGCAACGCGACTTCACTCCAAACTTTCCGCTGCGCCTCATGCACAAGGACATTCTCCTCACACTCGAAGCCGCCAAGGAAGCGCGCGTCAAATTGCCCGCTCTCGAAACTGTGGAGGAAATCTATGAAATGGCTACCGAAGACGGCCATAGCGACCTCGACTATGCCGCGACGCTGACTCTGTTGGAAAAGTGGGCAGGTGTGCAGGTGAAAAGCGAAGCCGCGTAATCGCGAAGAAGATTCAGAATTTGGGGATAGCCGCCGCCGGCTGTCCATCGCGCAGCCCCGATAATCTCAGTACGCCAACAAAATTCTCAAATCGCGGAGATTATTCCCCGTAGACCCGGTCTCAATCGCATCCCCGAGCGTACTGAAGAAACGATAAGCATCGAATTTGTCGAGCGTCCCGCGAACATCCAAGCCGCGCAAGCGCGCGCGCGAAGCAGTAGTTCCATCCGCCAACGCCCCGGCTGCCGGACTGTTTCCATCGACTCCGTCTGTTCCCGCGCTAAGCACGGTAATATTTTCCCCCGCGATCTTCTCCGCGCACGCTAAGGCAAAGTGTTGGTTGCGTCCTCCGATACCGCCGTTCGTAACCTTCACCGTCACCTCGCCACCGGAAATCAAACAAACCGGTTCAGACTCTTTTTTCAGTTGGCGAAGCCGCCTCAGCAAATATTCGACCGCCCACTCGTAGTCCCAATCATCACAAGAGTTGTCCACATGCACAGAAAATCCAGCGCGCTCAGCTGCAACCTTCGCTTGCTCCACCGCTGTTCGGTTCGATAGCACCGGCCACCATCGCGATCGATAAAACGCCTGATCGTCGGACTTCGGCGTCTCATCCAGCGCGCAGCGTTCAAAGAGTTCGCGAGTGGAATGCGGCAACTGCGGAAGCAGGCCATGCTTCTCCGCAATGCGGTAACAATCCTCCACGCTGGTTGAGTCCGGCATTGTCGGGCCGGAAGCCAGTGCATCAGGCGTATTGTCAGGCACATCTGAGACCAGCAGCGAAACCTGCTGCGCCGGAAACGCTGCCCTCGCCAGTCGCCCGCCTTTCACCGCCGAAAGATGTTTGCGGATGGCATTAATTTCGGCGATCGGCGCGCCGGAATGTACCAGCGCGCGATAAGTTGCGATCAGGTCGTCCAACGAAATCTCATCGTCGATGGGCTTCTCCACAATCGACGAACCGCCGCCACTCATCAGAAAAATCACCAGCGACGCCGCGTTCTGCGCTTCCAGCAATTTCAGGATAGCGTTGGCCGCGTGAATCGATTCAGCATTCGGCGTCGGATGTCCGCCGCGAAAATAACGAAAACTGCGGACTTGCGAAGAGGGCGCAACCGAACTGGCCACAATGCCTTCCAGCGCCGACTCGCCCATTTGCTGTGCCAGCGCCTCAACCATCGTGTGTCCGGCCTTGCCGATGGAAATCGCCACGACCCGCGAGTAAGCCTGCAGGTCGTAAAGATCCTCACAGATGCGCAACACCCCGCGCTCACAATGCACATGCCGCGCAAATCCGCTGGCAATCGAAGCCTCGGCCAGCGCATGAAGAAAAATCTTCCGCGCGGTGTCGCGCATTTGAACAAACAAATCAGCGTCACTCATTCAAAGTGTCATCCTGAGGGCAGCATTCGTTTTCGCCTTGCGCACGCGAATGAGGAGCCGAAGGATCCCCCGCAGTCCCGCACTTCCCCGCGCTTTAGAAAGAGGTCTCACGACGAACCAGGGATGGATGGATTCTCTAACCAGTTCATTCCCTAGCTGACTTGGCTTAGCACTTCCCCCACCCAACCCTCAATCGTCTCCCGCAACTCCCGCAACCGTCCCTCGAAAAAATGATCCGCTCCTTCGATCACAACCAGCTTTTTTGGCTCCGCCACCGACGCAACCAATTGCTCCAGCTTCGCCCGTGGAGCAAACTGATCACGACCGCCACTCACGAACAACTTGGGTTTTACGCACTCACGCAAGAATTCAAATGTGTAGACGCGCGGAGCTTCCGCGTCGGCCGCCACAGGAATCGCCGGAACTCCCACGCCGATCAGCGCCTTCACCCGCGCGTCCCCAGAGGCGGCCCGCAGCCCAACTGCCGCACCGAATGAGAATCCCGAGAATATCAGCGGCAGATGAAACTCCGCGTCCAGCCAGTCTAGAGCGGTGCGTACATCTTCCACTTCGCCTTCTCCATTGTCGTGCTCTCCATGACTAAGTCCGGCGCCGCGAAAGTTAAAGCGCAGCACGGGAAAACCAAAACTATTTAGCGCCTTCATGGTATGGAACACAACCTTGTTATGCAGCGTTCCGCCAAACAGGGGATGCGGATGACAAACCACGGCCGCATGCGTCGCGTCTTCCGCGCCTGCATTCAGCAGCGCTTCCAGTCGTCCCGCACGACCCTCGAGAAACAGAGACTTGATGGTTGAAGTCTGTCCAATCACAGCCTTCAGATTACATGAAGTGGAGAACTCGTTACCGTCGCGAAAGCCGTAGTTTATGCTTCTTGAATGGACGCAATCACGCTGACCCGCCAACTCGTCGACATCGAATCCATCTCTGGCAACGAAGCTGCAGTCGGAAACTATCTCTACGGCGAGCTTTGCCGTATCGGCTACCAGACACGCAGAATTCCAGTGGAAGGCGATCGTTTTAATGTCTACGCCACATCGCCCGAGCAGCCAAATCCTGAGATCGTGTTTTCCACGCACCTGGACACGGTGCCTCCGTTTATCCCCTCGTCAGAAGATGCGTCAAGAATCTACGGTCGCGGTTCCTGCGACGCGAAAGGAATCATCGCAGCGCAGATTGCGGCCTCGGAACGATTACGCCGCGAACAAATTCACGTTGGTCTGCTGTTTGTGGCCGGAGAAGAACGCGACAGCCTGGGCGCAAGAGTGGCCAACGAATACGCCGCAAGTCAGCCTGGTCACGCATGCAAGTATTTGCTCAACGGCGAGCCCACAGAAAACCGAATCGCGCTTGCCTCAAAAGGAACGCTGCGCGCGGAAGTCACCGCTGCCGGACGAATGGCGCATTCGGCTTATCCGGAACTCGGCGAATCCGCCATCGACAAGCTCATCGCAGCACTCACGCGCCTCCGGGCAATGCCGTTGCCCTCTGACGCGGAAATTGGCCCGTGCACGCTGAATATCGGACTAATCGAAGGCGGCCGCGCTCCTAACGTAATTCCTGATTACGCTCACGCGGACCTGCTCTATCGTCTCATCGGTCCATCCCAGGATCTGCGTCGCCAGATTCTCGAGATGGCTGGCAAAGAAGTGAAGGTTGAGTTCCCCCTGGAACTTCCCTTCCTCCGTCTGCGGACGGTCGATGGTTTGCCTACGATGATCGCCGCGTTCACCACCGACATTCCCAAGTTAACCAACTGGGGTGAACCCCTCCTGATCGGTCCCGGCTCGATTCACGTCGCCCACACCGACGGCGAGTTCATTGACAAACAGCAATTGGCGGAGGCGATTGATTTGTACTGCGTGATCGCGAAGAAGCTGCTTTGACCTCCGTTTTGCTAACCTACCTCTGGGGTTGACCCAACGGCTGAAGTGTGAGGCTTACGTCAACTCCACCGATGCATTTAGACTCTTAATTACCATGACCACCACCACCCTTAACTCCCTGGCCCGCGCCTCATCCGCATATCTCCGTTCTGCCATGCATCAGCCGATTCAGTGGCATGAATGGGGTGACGAAGCCTTCGCCTCTGCGCAGCGCGAGAACAAGCCGATGCTGCTCGACATCGGCGCGGTGTGGTGCCACTGGTGCCATGTGATGGACCGCGAGTCTTACGAAGATCCCGACGTGGCGGCCATCGTGAATGAACATTTCATCGCGGTGAAAGTAGACCGCGATGAGCGCCCCGATATCGACAGCCGCTACCAGGCCGCAGTCAGCGCGGTCAGCGGGCAGGGCGGATGGCCGCTCACCGCGTTTCTCACTCCCGATGGCAAGCCGTTTTATGGCGGAACTTATTTCCCGCCGACCGATGGATATGGCCGTCCCAGTTTCAAACGCGTGCTGCTGAGCATCGCCAATGCCTACAAGGAAAAGAACGGCGATGTGATGGAACAAGCAAAGATGGTCGAGAACGCCATCGCGCAATCGGAATCTTTCGCCGGTCGCGGCGGCCGAATCTCAGCCAGTATCATCACAGCGATCGAGGAGTCCGCATTCAAGATGTTCGATCCGCAGCATGGAGGATTCGGGCAGGCGCCAAAGTTCCCGCATCCCTCGGCTCTGGATTTGTTGATTGAACAATATGCGCGAACCGGCGACGAGAGCCTTCGCAATTTAATCGTCACCACCCTCGAACACATGGCCAATGGCGGCGTCTACGATCAGCTGGCGGGAGGATTTCATCGTTACTCGGTCGACGAACGCTGGGTCGTCCCGCACTTTGAAAAAATGTGCTACGACAATTCAGAGTTGCTGAAGAACTATGTGCACGCCTACCAGGCCACCGGCTCGGAGTTCTTCGCGAGTGTGGCGAGAGACATTATTCGCTGGATGGACGAATGGTTGAGCGACCGCGAACGCGGCGGCTTCTACGCTTCCCAGGATGCCGACATTTCGATGGACGACGATGGCGACTACTTCACTTGGACCCTCGACGAAGCGCGCACAGTGTTAACCCAAGAAGAAACCCAGGTTGCAGCTCTACGCTACGACATCAATGATGTTGGCGAGATGCATCACAATCCTGCGAAGAATGTGCTGTTCGTGAGCACTCCCATCGATGAAATCGCCGTCATTACGAATCTCAACGTCGAACGAGTGAAGGACCTGCTGCAATCGGCAAGGAAGAAAATGTATGCGGCACGCCTGCAGCGCCAAACCCCCTACGTCGACAAAACGGTTTATGTGGGATGGAACAGCATGTGCGTTTCGGCCTACCTGGAAGCCGCCAAGGTGCTCAATCTGGCTGACGCGCGCCGCTTCGCTCTGCGCTCCCTCGACCGGACTCTAGCAGAGGCTTGGCAGCGCCAGGCAGACGATGGCGCCCGCTCCACACCAGCAACCACACAATTGCTCCACGTGGTTGCCTACTCTGACCCGAATGCTCCCCACCGAGAGGTGGCGGGACTGCTCGAAGACTACGCGGCGACGGCTCTGGCTTGCCTCGACGCCTACGAGACGACGGCGGACCTGAGTTACTTCAATTTCGCGCGGACCATCGCCGACACAATGATCGCCAAGTTTTTCGACGTGGTTTCTGGAGGCTTCTTCGACGCTGAATCAGCCCTCGACGGCAAAAGCCTTGGAGTGCTTTCCACGCGCCGTAAGCCGCTGCAGGATTCACCCACGCCGGCGGGCAACCCCATGGCGGCGATTGCATTGCTCCGCCTGCGCCACTACACGGGGGATGCGGAGTATCGCGACAAGGTGGAACAAACGCTCGAGAGTTTTGCCGGGGTCGTCGGGCAGTTTGGAATTTTTGCCGCAACCTACGGGATCGCGGTGTCGCATTTCCTGGAAAATCCCGTGCAAGTCATCATCATTTCCGAAAGTGAAGCGGACGATACCGGCCTTGCTCTGTCCGTCTCCTCGAATACGGCTTTCGCTTTCAACAAAACAGTTATCCGGCTGAGGTCGAATCAGGCGGTCCCCGCGAACCTCCCTCCCGTGCTGGCAGCCACGATTCCCAGTCTTCCAGAATTGAAATCCGGAAAGGCATTTGCGGTCGTGTGTTCGGGATTTACCTGCCAGCCGCCCATCCAGGACGCGGGGGAACTCCGCCGCGCGGTCGAATCGGCGATCAAAAAACAGCCCTGATTTAAATGCCCTGCGAGGATTCCGGCCAATAAAACAGGGCTGACGGTTTATATGAGTCCGTCAGCCCAAAAATTGCGAGCCCTTAGGTTCGGCCCAAGTTACTCAATGTTACTTTGGTGACCTTGCGGCAAGGTTCGTCCTCCGATAAATATTACTTCACCATCGGCGGTAGTTGAACGCATCTGCCTTGCAGTTGTTGTTGAGGTGGGCATACTAGAATCGGGCCTCCGTCCGGGGCGGGAACCTGCGGAACGGCGGCTGACACATAGGTGCCCACTAATCCACACATCAGGATCGAAATCCTGATTGCTTGCTTCATGGGTTTTCTCCTTCCGCGTCTTGCCTTTCCAAATGAAACAAACTCGACGCGGTGAGGATTATAAGACACATGTCAAGCTCTTCTACAGAAATTCCCCTAGATAGGTCACTGTAGGCACAACACCGTAGGCGCAATCCTCTCGCCTGGTAATACGCTAGAACATTAAAGCCTCTGTTTATCAATCACTTAAAGAAGCAAAGTTAATGTGGATGGTGCCGAGGCTGGTCCCGCGGCATGGAAGGAGGATCTTGGGAGGCAGAATTTACGAAATCCGGAAAACCGCTTGCAGAGATATTCGACATCGAAACACGCAGGGCTTCGTTGGGACCAAAGCCGCCGGTTACTTCCTCGTTCCCGTGGTGGAAGGACCGGAAATCCCGAGGCCGCTGGTAGAAGCGCCTCCAGCGTGAGCCGCCGCCGCTTTTGGAGTAACCGGGATTTCATGCGACCCCGACCCCGACCCTTGCGTTCGCGACAGCGCGCGATCCACCATGCCTTCGAACATGGGGATTAACGAATCCGAGGGAAGTGGATGATGAATGTCCGTGAGGCTCTGCTCCCAGCGCTGCGGCCGCAACAGACTCGCCGGAGCCTCCCGGGCCGGGCTCTTCACCAGGGTATATCCCAGCCAGATAAACAGCGTGCAATTGTAAGCCACCATGTTTACCAATTCCAAAGATCGAGTATTCAGGTGATCCCCTACCCACGACGCGACCAGCGACAGTTCCACCAACGCGAAAAAGCCGAATCCCAGGGCGATGCCAAAACTGTGACGCCTGCGGCTCACGCCCAGATAATGGGCGAAGAATAATAGGAAAAGCACCATGCCGACCTGAATGATTCGCACGCACCGTTGGGCCGTAAGAATCGCCTGCACCCAAGGGACGGTGTCCGAGGAGTTCGTCGACACCGAAACTACGCCCGCCACCAGCAGCATCACCAGTCCCGCCCACTTAAACAGCACCGTACCCAAGTCTCGCAACGTGTGAAATGGCCGGAACGCATCGAGGAAAGCCTCGTGGATTACCTTAAAACCCAGCGCCACGCTAATGGCGGTGCTGAACCAGTAAAGGTAAAAAGACAGAGCGTAGTTATATCGAACCGGGAAAATCACGGCGAAGGCGAGAATTTGCGTAACGATGTAAGCGAAGAAGAACTTGAACTGGCGATACTGTCCACGTCGAAACATAACGACGCCGATCGCCGGTTGAATAACCGGATGAGCGATCCAAAGAGCGTAATAAAGAGTCTTGATTTGTTCGCTCATCGGGAGTCCTGAGATCCTCAAACCACCGACCCGAAGCAACTATACCGGGTGCGGCCTAAACAGACTAATTAGAAGAAGTTAAACCTTTTGGCGCAGGTGTTCAATGTACTCAGGTAACCCAAAGTAACGTTACTATTGTGCCATCTGCCGAGGCGGGGCAAAAATTCACGGAAGAAACTTCAAGCACGAAGACAAAACTGATCTCGCTGCCCACACAAACATTCTCAGAAAGTTGTTTTCCTTGCGTCCCGGTGGCCGCACGCGGCATGTTTCTAGGCGTCGGGCACCGAGTGGATGTAGGCACGCATCATGCGCACTTCATCATCTTTCTCGTTCAAATCATGCAGCAGGATGTCGCGCAGCGACACAATCCCGACCAACTGTCCTTCATGGCAGACTGGCAGGTGACGAAAACTGTGCCGCCGCATGAGAGCCATGCAATTCTCCAGTTCTTCGTTCATGCTCACGGTGAGAGGATCGTCGGTCATAACCTCGGCCAGGCAGGTGCTGCGAGGATCAAACCCCTCGGCCACTACCCGTTTCATCAAATCGCGCTCGGAGAAAATTCCCACCAGTTTGCCGTTGTGCAATACGGGAACGGCTCCGATGTTCCGCTCCACCATCGCTCGCACCGTCTCCAATACAGTCTGGCCCATTTCTGCCTGATAGGTTTCCTGGTTCTTGATCAGATCACAGATACGCATTGGATCCTCCCGGGTTCTTGTGTTCCGAGCACCCCAAAAGCTATACCGGGGGGCGAGTATATTCCCAAATCAGATGCATGGGAAGCACTAAACAGTTGGGGAGAAAAGAAAAAATCAAGGGGAAGACTCATTTAGGAAACCCCCGAGATGAACGGAGAGGAGCCTGCTCGGCAGCTTCGGGGGACCGCCACAGGAGTTAGTTTTTAGCGGGAAGCATTCCTTCCGCCCCCAGGAACACAAAATAAGAGCAGGTCCACCACGACGTGGGTAGGCTTCCTTGCGGCCGCGCCGTCAGCACGATGTTGTATTCCCCGCTGTTCCCCAGGCTCATTTCTCGAAGAACGTCTGCCGGCGGCGTCCCGGTTCGAGACGCTAGCCCCTGCCCGAGTCCGTCGCGGGGCTCAATCACCGCCAGCCGAGCCAGAAATTCGTGGAGATCCACGCCCCGCCCCTGCCCTGCTACTACGAATGAGACCTCCGCATCCTGTGAGGAAAAATGCCATGCCAGCGACGCTGCCAGATTCACCCCGCGTTCATACGCCGCCTCGGAAATCAATCCTGCTGGAGGATTGTCAAAGACAATCGACAGCTTGCGCTCGTCTTCGCGGCTGAATTCACGCACCTTCAATGACCCTGATTTCGCCGTCGCTTTCCAGTCCACGTGACGCGCCGAATCCTCCGGCAAATATTCGCGGATGCGATACAGGTCCGATCCCCGTCCGCGCACAAAACTTTCCCACTCCCCCCGCACCAGCGGCAGAATTTCAAACAGCTCGTCCGGCGCTTCCACCGGGGGGTAAACCAGCACCTCTCGCTGCAGCGTAAGATGCCGCGTCTTGGTCAAAAATGCGAACGGAAAGCGCGTCGCCACTCCGAAACTGGATTCGCAATAACGCCCTCGCCGACCAAACAACAACTCCAGGTCAGCCGTCAGCTCAGCTTTCGCAGGCAAGTAGGGAAAGTAAACCATTCCTTCAAAAATTCCCGGCGGATCGGGCGCCACCGGTGCCCGCCTTACTTTCCAATCGCGCAAGCGCAACCATTGATTCTCGGGAGTGCGGTTCAGCGGAAAAACAAACGTCGTGGGCTCCCACTGCCACTGCTTGCGGAGCTTTTTCTGCTTGCGAGCCGGAACCACACGAATGGAAAACGAGGGCAGCACCCGCCGCGAATTCTTCAGTCCAATTCTCCCCAGCACGGCGCGCCCGGCAAACACATGCTCCGGCAATCGCACATCCAACTCCAGGCCCCGCAGCACCATCGCCGATACCACGCCGGAGACCAGAATCGCCGCCAGCATCGCCGCCACCACGATATACAGCAGATTATTTCCCGTGTTCAGCGCCGCAATGCCAATCACCAGCGTGACCAGCACATAGACCATGCCCGCCCGCGTCACTTCATAATGGAATGTCTTCCGCCAGCGCTCCAGCGCCGCCCGCCGCGCCAGGTACGGTACCGTTACCAGCCCCACAAACGCTGCCGTCAGCAGCGCCAACGCCGCCAGAATCACCGACGCCCACAGATGCCCCGCCTCGCCCGACGCCGTCGAAAACAGCGCTGCACCAAACGCCAGCCCCAACCCCACCAGCGCCAGCAAGAACTTCGCCCACACCTCCGCCGTCCCCAGTCGCAGCCTATTTCGCAGAAACGACCGGGCCCGCGCGCCGCCGCTCCCGGCTTCGCCTGCATTCACCGATTGGATGGTCGTGGACCCCACTCCTCGAAGCCTAGCACCGCCCGAAGGAACGTTCAACGAGAAGAGCCTTGCGGCGAAAGCCACAGTAACCTGGTGGCGTCGGTCTCCGACAGTAGGAGGCTGGCCCGCCCTTGCACCACCACGAGATCGGCTGCCCCTCGCTTCGCGGTTTTCGAAGCTGCGCAGGCTGCGCTCGCGAGCCGATTCCCGACAAGCAGCATTATGGAGCACCGCGTTGGAGGCAGGACACATTTGGCAGCGCCGCTTCTATGACGTCGTGGTATTCAGCGAGAAGGAGCGAGTGGAAAACCTGCGCTATATGCATCGCAATCCTGTAAAGCGCGGACTGGTGCTCGAACCCGAGCAGTGGGTATGGAGCAGCTTACGGCACTATGCGGACGGGGAGCGGGGGGTGGTATTGGTGAACGAAACGCAGAAGGTCGAACTGCGCATAAGGAAAATCGCATGAGGCAATCGTCAGTGGTTCTCACCCTTCGAAATCCACGAAGGGTGAGGCAGCCTCTGTCGTGGCGCCACCAACTAGGAAAAAACTAAAGATGGGCCCGCCTCCCAACAACGATAGGATCGGGCGCTATCTCTTGCTACTACTTTTTCGTCTGCTTCAACCCAAAAATCTGCAGCTGTTTGTTGGTCGCGACATAGACTTTGCCGTTCGCCACCACCGGCGCCTGATTCAAATCCCCGCCTATGTTCGGCCACGCTCCGGCGTTGGCATGGAAGAGTTGAGACAACGTCTTCCCCCCCGCGTCAGGATTGAAGGCATAGAGTCCGACCGCGTTGGAGCTCTGACTCAACGGCCGCGACAGCGCCCAGATGATCGGACTCGCATTTCCATTCGACGATACGCTGGTAAAGAATCCCGGAAACTGTCCGCTGTGGAGCGCCGGAGACTGCGCCACCTGGGTCAACTTCGGCTTCGGCGACGTCTGCAGCTTCCACACCTTCACCTGGTTTCCGCCGCTGCTCACAATGCGCCCCGCGCCGTCCGGATCCACAAAGTAAGACTCTCCGCACCAGCAACTGCCAACCGTGTAGCTTCCGAGGACACTGTTCTGCGTGGTCGAATATCCCCCCAGGTTGTCCTCATTCATGAAATACATAGCGCCATATTTGCCGGCCGCCACCGCCAGATGCGGCGTCGTCCCAGCCTGGTCGGGCAGAATCAGCACGCCCCCGGAACCGAAATCCGTGTCCCCCTGGTCGAGACTGGCCTGGTTCGACGGCGTGAACAGGTCCACAACATTCGTCAGGTTCGACGACACTTTCACTACGCTCTCCTGAATGTTGGTCACACCGTCGTAGGTCGTTCCAGAGTAATCGGAGTTTCCGGTGACAAATAAAATGTTGCCGGAGTCGTCGGCCGCCAGTCCGTATCCTGACATCCAGATGGACGACAAAAAGAAGCTGTTCGGGGACGTCGGCTGAGTATCGAAGATCTCATTGGCCGATAGTGGCGCCAGCGTGCCCGCATTCCAGCACCGCAGCCAGCCCCGGGAAAGGTTCGCCCCATAGTCGCAGAAGCTGCCGAAACCCGCGTAAACGTTGCCATTTGCCAGCAGCAGGCCCGGACGCTGCCGCTGGTAGGTCGCATTGAAAGTGAACGTGGTCCCGTCGCTCAGCGTGTGCGACGCGCTCACGATCGTCGGCGTCACTTTGTCCACCAGGCTGCCCAGATCCAGCGCGTGAAGGCGGTAGGCTGGCCCCGTCTTGTCCTGCGTGTAGGCGATCACATACAGAGTATTGCTGGTCGTGTCGATCACCGGAGTGGAGTCGACGCCGACGTGTGGACCGTTGTTATTGCATCCCAGCGGCGCAAACACAGGCTTCCCCAGACTCTGACTTAGCAGTACTGTGCCGACATTGGCATCGATCGCATACACCGTGTCATTTCCGGTCGCGATATACACGACATCGTGCGTGCCCTGATTGCTTCCCGCCGTGATGTTCACGCCCGGAACCACCAGAGGATGGGCGTCCACCTGATCGTCCACCGCAACCTTTGCCAGCAGGCCGAAAGAAGAACTCGCCACCGTCGCCGGCGTCAGAGCGGTTTCGGCGGAATTCCAGCCGGTGCGGTAGTTGTTATTGTGATAAGTCGTGACGGCCGTCTGCGCGGCGGTGGGAGATGCATGGGCAAGAAACAAAAGGCTGGCAATTCCTGCCAGCACACGAAGGCGAGCGTTCAGACGAAGCGGCGTCATTAGTCCCCCGGAAACGGTTCCCCAGAAAAAGTGGCGTTTGATTGTAGGGGGATTTTGAAAGAGGGGTCAATTGGAAGGAACTCTCGGAGATGGAAGACTCTAAGGAAACCCTGGCGCGAAGCGACGGCTCTCGCGTGTGATTTGAACGCCAGACCTACTGAATGATTTCGTACACATCCCCGGAACCGTCCGCGCCCAGGTTCGCGGGACCGTACAAATTTCCCGAGCTGTCCAAAACCGGGTCGGCTACCGGCTGGCTGGCCGAATTAAAAGAGTAAAGAATCGTCTCCTTCATCACACCGTCACCTGCTGTCAGTTTGTAGGCCACACCATATCTTGCAGTTCCACCCGCATCCGTCACACCATAGAGATTCCCCGCGGCATCGAGCACCACAGAAAGCGACGCTCCGCCGAATCTGCCATCGCCCTTGCCTCCAAAGCTGTGCACGATGGCCTCCTTCCAAACCGAGCTTCCCGCTTGCGGTTCCAGGGCAAAGATCGCGCCAAGGCCGCGACTGCCTCCGGTCTCGGTCGCGCCATACAACCGGCCATGAGGTGTGATGGCGAGATCTCCAAGAGGAAAGCCGCCATTGGCGTCATCTTTAAAAGAATAGATGAGACCCGTTCTCCAAGTTCCGTCAACAAACTTCAAGCGAAGGATCGCTCCTCCATTGAAGGGACCATCATTTATCAAAGCAGTGTAAAAGTTCCCTTTGCTGTCAAAAACCACACCTCCGTGTGGCTCGCCTCCAACCGCTTGACTACAAGTGAAAAGTACCGCTTCCGTCCAGGTCCCGCCGGTGGCAGGAGATAACTGGAAAACCGTTCCTATGCCGTTGATACCCCCTAAGACGGTTGTGCCGTAAAGGCTGCCAGCTGCGTCAAAAACCAAACTCCCATTGGAATTGGCTCCGTCCGTGCCACCGGCAAAATTGTAGAGGACTTTCTCTGTCCAGTCTCCGCCGGAGGCTGGCGACAATTCGAAAATTGTGCCCAGATTATGCGTGCCGCCGGCGTACGTGCCGCCATAAAGATTTCCCAGCGAATCGAAAACCAGCGCACCCTCGGGGGCTGATCCGTCGCTGCCGCCAAGGAAGCTGTACAGAACCGTTTGCGTCCAACCTCCGCTCACAGCGGGCGATAATTCATAAACCACTCCGTTGTTGTTAATACCACCGGAGATGGCGGTTCCATAGAGATTGCCGGATTGATCGAAAATGAGGCGTCCATACGGTCTGCCTCCGTCGCTGCCCCCGGTAAAGTTGTAGAGAGTGCTCTCTGTCTGACCGCAGGCCGAAGCGCTAAGACTGGCAACCGTTAAGGCAAGGGAGAGAAAGACGCTTAGGAATATCTTCGGACGCATGGTTCAATCCTCCTGGGAATTGACGAGGGCAGTGGCAGATGGGGGGGAATCTAAACGAGCCGAGTATACTGCGGGATCGCCGGAACCAGCAAATCGCAGCTTGTCGTGGATTACGAAAGCGGACGTAGACTAGTACTCGGCCAGCTCTTTCATCGCGCGGAAGAGATCATTGGCTTGCGGCAATATCGCATCTTCCAGAATCGGCTGGTAAGCCACGAACGTATCGGCAGCGGCCACGCGGCGCACAGGCGCGTCCAGTTTGTCGAAAAGTTGATCGGCAATGCGGGCTGCGATTTCCGCGCCATAGCCCCAGCTCAGCGTATCTTCATAAGCCACCAGCGCTCGATTCGTCTTGCTGACCGACGCGGCAATCGTTTCCCAGTCAAATGGACTCAGACAGCGTAAGTCGATCAACTCCACTTTCACCCCGTGCTCCCGTTCGAGTTTCTGCGCCGCCTGCAAAGCACGCGGCACCACGGCTCCATACGTGATCACGGTCAGGTCGGTCCCCGGATTCACAATCTTCGCTTTGCCGAATGGGATCATGTATTCCGGCCCCGGATAGGGAGCGCGTCCAAAGGTCTCGCGATAGAGCCGCTTGTGTTCCAGAAACAATACCGGATCGTCGCAGCGGATTGCGGTCCGCAGCAGGCCAGCCGCGTCCAGCGCATTCGACGGAAAAACGACCCGCAGTCCCGGAATGTGCGTGAACACACTCTCGCCGCACTGCGAATGATAAATCGCCCCTCCCGTGAGATAACCGCCAATCGCGGCACGAATCACGACCGGACAAGAGAACGCATTGTTCGAGCGCCAACGGATCACCGAAAGTTCATCGCGAATCTGCATCATCGCCGGCCAGATGTAGTCGAAGAATTGAATTTCCACCACCGGCTTCAGCCCGCGCGTGGCCATGCCCGTTGCCCGGCCAACGATTGCCGCCTCCGCCAGCGGGGAGTTGAATACGCGATCCGTGCCGAACTCGTTCTGCAAACCGAAGGTTAATTTGAATACTCCGCCCTTGCCTTTCACCAGCTTGCGCTTCAAATATTCTTCGCGGCTGCAATCAGCAACATCTTCGCCGAAAATTACGATGCGCTCGTCGCGCTTCATTTCGTCGCGGAGCGTTACATTGATCAGATCGGCCATGGTCTTGGCGACCGGCTTCTTGCCATCGGCGCCATCCGGCCCGATCGCCACCTGCGTATCGAACAGGGCTGAAGCGGGATCGAGATCCGGAGAATAAACATACTGCAGCACGCTCTCGGGCGCGGGTGGGAGGGCCGCAAGCGCCTGGTCCACGGCAACCTGCAACTCTTCCTCAACTTTCTTTTCCAGTTCGTTGATGCCCTTCTCGTCAAGGATTCCTTCGCGCAGTAAAAACATCTGTGTGCGCGAAACTGGATCGCGGGCCGCGTCACGCTCGCGCTCAGCGTCCGGACGATATAAGCGCTCGTCATCGGATAGCGAATGCGAATACGGACGGATCACGTGCGCATGCACAAAAGCCGGCCCGTGCCCCTCCCGGCAATATTGCGTAGCGCGTTGAAACGCTCCATAACTGGCAACCGGATCGGTGCCGTCCACCTCTTCAAAATGAAAATTAGGGAAACCCGAAACCAGTCGAGAAATACTGCCGCCGGCCGTCTGAACTTCCACCGGTACCGAGATCGCGTAGCCGTTATCCTGCACCACAAAAATCACCGGCAGTTTGCTCAGCGCCGCCGCATTCATCGCCTCCCAGAACTCACCCTCGCTGGTCGTGCCGTCGCCAAGGGAAACGTAGGCAACCTCATCGCCGCGGAAGCTCACGTCTTTGAAGTAACGATAGTCGGATTTTGCACCCGTAGCCGTCGGCATCTCAGCCGCTTTCGGATGTCGAGCAAAATATCGTCCTGCCTCGGCGCATCCCACCGCCTGCAAAATCTGAGACCCCGTCGGCGAGGATTGGGTCACGATGTTCAGCCGCTTGTATCCCCAATGCGAAGGCATCTGGCGTCCACCCGAACTGGGGTCGTCCGCCGCTCCCACGGCCTGCAAGAACATCTCCAGCGGCTGGGCCCCTAACGCCAGGCACAGCGCCCGGTCTCGATAGTAGGGATAGAACCAGTCATACCCCGCCTTCAGCACCATTCCAGCCGCTGCCCCTATACCCTCATGCCCGGCGCCCGACATCTGGAAATATATCTTTTGCTGCCGTTTCAGCATGATTTCCCGGTCGTCGATCCGCCGGGAGGTATACATAATGCGGTAGAGTTCGATTAACCGTTCGCGTGTAAGTCCCTCATAAGTACGGGACTTCTTGCTGGCTGTAAGGGATAATTTCGGGTCGGTCTTTGTCGTCGCCATCCGGTTCCCTGAATAAAATTTATTAGATGTCCGCCTGATAAGTAAGGTGCGGAGCCCTACCGGGCAGGTTGCATTGTAAATGGGAATGAGGCATTGGAAAACAGGCAAGTTTGCGGCGGGCGCGCCTTATTTATTCCACACTTTCCCCAGACTGCGCTCCAGATCCTCGATCAGATCCTCGCTATCTTCCAAGCCAATATTCAACCGCACAATACGGTGTCCATAGTCCGGACGCCCCTTGCCACCGTGAAAGTCATAGGCTACGGCTAGACTCGTGACCCCACCCCAGCTATAGCCAATCTCGAACAACTGCAGCCCATCCACGAACGCCAGCACTTCGGCTTTCGTTACTTCTCGCTTGAATACGATGGAGAACACCCCAGCTGATCCGGTAAAGTCCCGCTTCCAGAGTTCGTGTCCGGGCGATCCTTCGATCGCCGGATGCAGCACGCGCTCAATCTCCGGCCGCCCGGCCAGCCAGCCTGCGACCTGCAAAGCTGAAGCCTCAATATGCTTCAGCCGCACCGCCATAGTCCTCATCCCGCGGAGGGCCAGGCTGCAGTCGTCGGGCGAGGCCGCGCTGCCAAGGAGTTGCTGCGTCGCTCCTAATTGCTGGTACAACTTCGGATCCTTTACCGTCACCGAGCCCATCAGCAAGTCGCTATGTCCGCCCACATATTTCGTCAACGCCTGCATCGTGAGGTCGACGCCGTGCGCGAACGCGTCGAAATATACTCCCGCGCCCCAGGTGTTATCCAGCGCGATCAGCGCTCCTTGCGCGTGTGCAGCATCGGCGATGGCAGGAACGTCCCCCACTTCCATCGTGATCGATCCCGGACTCTCACACCACACCAGCCGCGTGTTCTCGCGGAGCAGATCTTTCATCCCAGCGCCAATTTCTGGGGGATAGAAACTGGTTTCTACTCCGAATCGCCGCAACACATTCCGCGCCAGCTGCCGGTTCGGGGTGTAGACGTTCTGCGGAATTAGAATGTGGTCGCCGCTTTTCAGCAATGCCAGATTAATCAGCGAAATCGCGCCTTGGCCGCCGGGCGTGACAATGGTCCGGTAGCCTTTTTCCAGTTCACAGATTTTTCCCGCGAGCTCGAGCGTGGTCGGCGTTCCGTAAAGGCCATACGTGTAGCCCAACTCATACTGATCCCAACCGTCATCGACCGAGGCGGCGTCGGGAAACAGTGTTGTCGATCCGCGGAAAACCGGACTCGCCAGCGACCGGTATCCCTCCGGCAACTGCACATCGGAATGAATCAACCGCGTGCGCCAACTCTTAGTCATGCCGGAATTATACGGGGCGCTGGCTGGCTTAAGGTTCAGACTGTGCGCAGGCTATCGCTGCGTCCGCTGCTTTGCGGGGAAGGAGCCATCGGCAAAAAGACAGTCGCAGCCGATGCGCCGACAAGTTGAGCGGCGATGAAGGCAGGCGCATCAACGGGTCGAATCCCCGCAAAGGTATCGCTGGCAGAACGAGCCAGCGTGACCGCTGGATTCGCAAATGATGTAGAGGCCGTGAACCAATATGCCGCTGTAATGTAGGCACCTACCGCAAAGGCGGTGGCGGACGGTCGGAAACGCGAACAGGACTGGATCACAAAGATGAGTCCGAACGTAGCAAGAGCTTCGCTCCACAGTTGGGCAATCCCATGCCGGCCATGATTCGACGCGAAAAACAAGGGAAGGCCGAACATGAGGTGAGCCGAAGCCACTCCAGCGAAGCCTCCTGCGATCTGTGAAACCAGATAAACGGCAGCATCACTCCAAGGCAGATCGCCGGTCACAGCTATCGCAAGCGTGACCGCAGGATTGATATGCGCCCCCGAGACCGGACCCAATGTCAAAATAAGGACAATTAGGATAGCCCCCGTGGCAAGCGTATTCGCCAGCAAAGCGATCGCAACATTGCCTGCCGCCAACCGCTCGCCCATAATGCCGGATCCCACCACTGCCGCCAGGAGAAATGCGCTCCCTAGAAATTCAGCGGCCGCTCGAGAACGCAGATTGAAGTTCATTGCCGTCCGATGTTATCGATTTCCTTTTTCAACGCAAGACCTTCGAGCGTGGCGAGTGGCAGAGTTAGGAACAAACCGATTCTTCGATCCAGCAGAAAGAAAGCGTTGCGAAAGGCTCTCTCCACTTCCTCTGGTTTGCCCCGGACGCTCGCAGGATCGGGCACGCCCCAGTGCGCAGTCATCGGCTGCCCCGGCCATACTGGGCATACTTCCTTGGCCGCGTCGTCACATACGGTAAACACAAAATCGAGCTTTGGAGCATCTGGCCTGGAAAATTCATCCCACGCTTTACTTCGGAGACCGTTCGTTGGCAGATGAGCCGCTTCCAGTTGTCGCAACGCTTCCGGCCGCACGGACCCTGCGGGATGGCTACCTGCGCTGTAGGCGGCGAAATTTGCCCGGCCTTTGAAATTCATGATGGCCTCAGCCATGATCGAGCGCGCCGAATTTCCCGTGCACAGAAATAAAACGTTGTAGGGCTTCCCCATCGTAGTTCCCCCCGACGTTCAGCCGGCCACCCTTCTCAGTTGCAGCACGTCGGACTACAGTAGGCTGTCGCGACCCGGCTTCACTGCACGAATAAACGCGCTCAGGAACTTGCCGTCAACCTGCGGAGCGATTGTGTCAACATCCATTCCCTGCCCCGCAAGAAACTCGCGCGCATCTTCAGCGCGGTAGATGCGCGTCGGCTCAACTTCGATCTGTTCGAATCCGGCCGTCGCCAGCTTGTTCCGATAAGAGCCTTCTTCGAGCGCGCCCGCGATGCAACCCACCCACGCCAAAATGCTTTCGCGAATCTCAGGAAGCATTTCTCCCCGGGTCACTACATCGGAGACCGCAAATCGTCCACCAGGCTTGAGCACCCGAAAGGCTTCCCGCAGCACGCGATCTTTATCCGCCGAAAGATTAATCACGCAATTGGAAATAATCACATCCACGGAGTTGTCAGGGAGAGGAATGTTTTCAATCTCTCCCTTCAGAAACTCAACGTTCGTGATTCCCGCTTTGCGCTTGTTCTCACTGGCCAGCGCCAGCATTTCTTCCGTCATGTCGAGCCCGTAGGCCTTGCCCGTGGCTCCCACCCTCTTGGCCGAAAGGAGCACATCAATGCCGCCACCGGAGCCGAGATCCAGAACTACATCGCCGGGATTCAACTTCGCCAGCGCCGTCGGATTGCCGCAGCCCAGCGATGCCAGCAACGCCTCCTCGGGAATCTCACCCGCTTGTGTGGCGTCGTAAAGATTGGCCGTGATCGGATCGCAACAGCCGGTGCCGGCCGTGGCGCCGCAGCAGGAACTGCCTCCAGATTTCACACGCAGCGCAGCCTGCCCATACTTCTCTTTGACAACTTCCCTAACGGCAGAAGCCTCATTCTTTGTATCGGTGGTCGTCGTCACTGCAGGTCTCCTACTTGCAAATTCGAACGATTTGCTCTGGCCTGACGGCTTTGTTTCGCGTGCAGCACTCGGCATAAAGGAATTGCAGCAGCTCCTGCAGAGCGTCTGTATTGGCGGTGCAGCGCAGAAATGTGCCCTCGCGCTGCACTTCTACCAACCCTTCGGTCTTGAGTTTTTCGAGATGGTGCGACAGCGTCGAATTAGGAATATCAAGCTCGCCCTGGATCTCCCCGACCACCAGTCCCTCGGGATGCGCCGAAAGCAACAGTTGCATGATACGCAACCGCGGCTCTGTCCCCATCGCGGAGAACATGTCGGCGTACTTGGCCACACGTTCACTGTTTTTCTGAGGGGAAGACATCTGCATATTTCGATATTACTAGAAATATAGAGCCGCGTCAAAGGAAGAATTGGGCCATTTTCTCCCCTTAGGAAGAGAGGTTACAAATCTCTCCGTGCTGCAATCGTTTATCCTGAAAAGGCATGATCCGTATCCGCCGCGCCTTCGACCCGCGCACCATCAAGCTCGTCATCTTCGATCTCGATGGCACGCTGATCGATTCGCGCCTCGACTTGGTGCATTCGGTCAACGCCGCCCTGCGACACATCGGACGGCCCGCATTACCCGACGACGTCATTGCCGGCTACGTCGGCGACGGCGCGCCAATCCTCATTCAGCGCGCTCTCGGCGGAGAGACCGTCGATGAGGCGATTGTCCGCCAGGGCTTGCAGTTTTTCCTGTCTTACTACCGTGAGCACAAACTCGATCACACCACGGTCTACGCCGGCATCCACGAATCTCTCGGAACGATTCAGAATTCATTTCGATCGAATTCTAACGGCGATCACCCGGGAGAATCCGGCGCCGAGACCCGCAAAATGGCGGTTCTTTCCAACAAGCCCGTCGTCCCGTCGCGCGCTATCGTCGAAGCGCTCGGACTGGGTCCGTTCTTTGCGCAGATCTACGGCGGAAATAGTTTTGCCACCAAAAAGCCGGATCCCGAGGGCGCACTCAAACTGCTCGAGGAAAACTCCGTCCGCCCACACCAAGCAGTAATTGTCGGCGACTCCCACGTCGACGTTGAAACTGGGCGCAACGCCGGCCTCTGGACCGTAGGCGTGAGCTACGGCTTTGCCCCGCACACACTGCAGGCGAGCCCGCCGGATGCGCTCGTCGACTCGCCTCACGAACTCGGCGAAGTCTTCGCTTAAGGTTCCCGCTTTATTCTTTCGACTTATTCTCCCGACCTGCTCTCATGTAAACTCATGCGACGATGAGCGACTCGATCGGCTTCACCCCTGCAGAACTCCGCAAACTGCGCAGCCTGAAGGATCCCCACGGCATTCAGAAATTTCTCGACGACGCTCCTTATCACCTCGCCGACACGGCATGGTCACCGCGGCGCGTGCTCGCCGAACAGACTGCGCATTGCCTGGAAGGCGCCATCTTCGGCGCGGCCGCGTTGCGCGCCAACGGATATCCTCCGCTGCTTCTTGATTTCGAGGCCGAGCATGACACCGATCACGTGATCGCTATTTTTCGCGAGAACGGATGCTGGGGCGCCGTCGCCAAATCGAACTACACCGGATGCCGCTGGCGTGAGCCGGTGCACCGTACCCTGCGCGAACTGGCGTTAACTTATTTCAATACCTACGTCAACCTCCGCCGCGAACGCACCTTGCGGCGCTTTTCCGTCCCCGTCAACCTGAAGCGCTTCGATCACCAGAACTGGATGACTACTGATCAACCCGTGTGGTTCATCGTCTATCACCTGTTCGAGATCAAGCACTACCCGCTCATCACACCGGCCATGGCGAAGCGCCTGCATCGCGCCGACGAACGTCTGTTTCAGGGGGAATGCCTGGGCAAGGCCTTGAAGCCCAAAACCTAAAATACAGCGGGACGATTCGCCACGCGAATCGTCCCGCTCTACCAAAACAAACGAACTACTCAGGCACAATGATGCCGAACGTTCCTGCCAGGTTGTTGTCGGGACCTGCTGTGAAGTAAAGATGATTCGTCGCGCCATTGCTCGATGTTCCCCCGCCAAACTTAATGCCCCAAAGCTGGTCGATATGGATCGGCTTGCCGCCGGTATCGGTGACCGTGCCAACGAACTGGCCGGTGACGCTGTTGAAGCCGTTGATCGTGCCCGAGTTTGTATTATTCGAGATCAACAGCGTGTTGCTCAGTGGCCCAAAGTTCTTGGGCGCCACGGCAAAACCCCAGGGCTGGTTCAGCGGTGAGCCTTGTACGAGACGCTTCAGGAGTATCCCGCTTTCGCTGTAGATGTCGATGTAGCCGCCAGCCGCACCCGATGAACTGGCGAATGCAACATAGAGCAGGCCGCCAAAGTCCTGGATGCCGAACGGCGCAAATCCCGCAGGAAGCGTCGTATCGGTGAACGAGGTCACGAGCTTAAAATTGGCGTCAAACATATCAACCTTGTTGTTCGCATTGTCGGCGGCAAACAAGAAATTCCCGGACGGGTTGCCAGTGATCGCCAGGCCGGTATAGGCCGCGCCCGGAGTCGTGACCGCAACAATCGCCGCATTGGGATTTGACTGCGGCGCCCAACCGCTGATGGTTCCATCGAGCGTTGCGAACAAAAAGATCGACGCCCAACCTTGCACCTGGAACTCCTGCGAGCCGTTGAATACAATCCCAGTCGGCGAACCCGGGCCGTCGCCACCCGCCGTTGGCACAAGAACCTCCAGAGATTGCTTGTTTCCGTTGCCGTCATAAAGAGTGGACCATCCAGAGCCGTTATCGCTGATCCAAAAGGGGCCGGTGGGTCCATAAGCCAATCCCCAGGCGTTCACCAACAGGGGATCGATGCGCTTCACCGTTCCCACCTGATTCGAAACCAGGTTTGTGAGTTGATATTGAGCTGCGGCTGTGCTGGAGACAAGCATCAGCATCGCGCCGAAGAAAGATGTTAGCGTTAAAATACGAGTCATCGAGCGGGGCATGGTAGTTCTCCTTCATCATCAAAGTGGGAGGGCCGTCCGGCGCAGGGTTGAATTGCACTTTTTACCTGCGGCGCGAATTAACTCTAGATTTCACGCCTCGTCGCTTTGTCATCTCCGCGTAACCAATTTGTATAATTTTTGATTGCCTGAGCAGTAGTCCAGGACGATATCGGTGTCAAAGCAAACCACCCGCGGTACTTTCATGCATCCTGAGGGAACTCCAGGCCTTCTAAGAACGTAATGCCAATCATGAGAAGATCGGGTCTCGCTCCGCTCTTAGCCCTGTTAGCAGGGCTGTCTTTATTCGGACAGCAGAATGCGTCCATGCCAACGGCTCCGGCCACCCAACCTAAATCATCGCCTGAAGCGGCTTCACTTCCCGACCTGACACCCGATGCACACGGCGGGCTCTCTCAGGAGCAGATGCACCAGCTTTTTCGCGTCGTCGCCGACAAGGACATCGAGAACGACAAAAAACTGCGCGACTACACCTACATTGAACGCGACGAAGAGCACAAACTGGATGGCAAGGGAGGCGTGAAGTCGACGGAGGTAAAAACTTATGAAGTGTTGGAGATTTACGGCGAACAGGTCCAGCGTCTGATCGAGAAAGACGATAAGCCCCTCGACTCCAAAGAGGCGGCCAAAGAAGAAGAAAAAATCCAGAAAATCATCGACAAGCGCAAGAATGAATCGGAAGGTGACCGCAAGAAGCGGGAGGAAAAGGAGCAAAAGATCGCGAAGAGGGACGAAAGTTCGTCCACGAGGTCGCCGACGCTTACAACTTTACGTTAGTCGGAACAGACTTGGTCGGCGGACGCGAGGCCTGGGTGATTGATGGAGAGCCTCGGCCCGGCTTCGTCCCCCACATGAAGGAATCGAAGTTTCTGTCAAAGTTCCGCGGGCGCGTTTGGATCGACAAAGCCGATCTCCAACTGGCCAAAATGGACGTTGAATGTCTCGATACGATCTCCTGGGGACTGTTTCTGGCTCGCTTTCATAAGGGTACGCGCTTCATGCTGGAGCAAACCCGGGTGAACGAAGAAGTGTGGCTGCCGCGCCAAGTTACAGCTAAAGTTGACGTGCGTCTCGCCTTGCTCAAGAACTTCAATGTCGACGTGGATCAGACTTTCCGCGACTACAAGAAATTCCGCGCCAGTACGAAGATTTACTCTGCCGAAGACTTACAGAAAAAATAACCCGCCTCCCACAAGCCCGGGTCCGAAGCGTAATCCTGACTCCAGAAATGCACTCTGAACCCGAACCCCTGCTGCAGTCATCTACTAAATCTCAGTTTTATTCAACTTTATCGGGAGCTCCATGTCGACCCAGTTACCACCTCTAGCCGTCGATGTTCGTGGTGAAGCTTTTCCTGTTCTCACCGCCGACCAAATCAATCGCATCCGTCCTCTCAGCAAGATACGAAAAGTGGAAATAGGCGATATCTTGTTCGAGCCTGGCGATGGGGATATCCCATTCTTCGTAGTGCTCTCGGGAAGCCTTGAAATCCTGCAGCCTGATCGACAGGGCGAACGCTTGATCGTGAGACACGATGCGGGCATGTTCACCGGAGAAATGACCGCGATCTCTGGCCGCCTCGGCTTGGCCCGCGGACGGGTCGCGGCGCCCGGTGAATTCCTGGAGATGAGTAATCACGATTTGCGCACCCTGGTCGCCCGAGACGCGGAACTCAGTGAGATATTTATGCGCGCCTTTATCCTGCGCCGCGTGGAACTCATCAACAGCGGCGCAGGTAACGTAATTCTGCTGGGATCCCGGCACTCGGCCCAGACGCTGCGGCTGCGCGAATTTCTCACCCGCAACGGCCATCCCCATACCTACGTGGATCTTGACACGGACTCCAGCTACCAGGACATCCTCGATCACTTCCACGTAACCCTTGAAGAGATCCCCGTCGTCATCTGCAACAACCGCACCGTATTGCGCGGCCCATCAATTCAGGAATTGGCCCGGTGCCTTGGGCTTAACGCTCACATTACGGCGGGAGAAGTGCGGGATCTGGTAATCGTGGGCGCCGGGCCTTCAGGCCTTGCCGCCGCTGTCTACGCCGCGTCCGAAGGTCTCGATGTTTTGGTGATTGAAGCCGACTCTCCTGGCGGCCAAGCCGGATCGAGTTCCAAGATCGAAAACTATCTCGGCTTCCCCATGGGAATTTCAGGAAACGACCTGGCCGACCGCGCCGCCGCGCAAGCGCAAAAATTCGGCGCCAAGGTGCTCATCGCCAACGCCGTGACGAAGCTGAACTGTGAACGCCATCCCTATGAGTTGACCGTCGACTGCGGCCAAACTATTCGCGCGCGCACCGTGGTGATCGCCAGCGGCGCGCAATACAACAAGCCGAACATCGAGAATCTGAAGAAATTCGAGGGTCAGGGCATTTATTACGGAGCTACTTATATCGAGGCGCAGTTGTGCGGGAAGGAAGATGTAATCGTGGTGGGCGGTGGAAACTCAGCCGGACAAGCCGCTGTCTATCTGTCGCAAACCGCGAGCAAAGTTCACATGTTGGTGCGGGGAAAGCAACTGTCCGATAGTATGTCGCGTTACCTCATACAACGGATCGAAGAAAACCCCGCCATCGAAATGCACTACCGCACCGAGATCGTCGGCCTCGACGGCGATGCGCAACTTGAGCGCGTAACCTGGCAGGACAAAGACTCCGGCGAGACATCAACCCATGACATCCGCCATCTGTTCATAATGGCGGGAGCCTCTCCCCGCACGGAGTGGCTGGAAGGATGTGTAGCCTTGGACAACAAGGGCTTCATCCTTACCGGACGCGATCTAGATCCCGTGGCTCACAACTACAAGTGGCCACTGCAGCGCGTGCCGCAAATGCTGGAGACGAGTTTGCCCGGTGTATTCGCCGTGGGGGATGTCCGCGCCGGAAACGTGAAGCGCGTGGCTTCTGCCGTGGGAGAAGGATCAATCTCCATCTATCTGGTGCATCGGGTGCTGGCCGAGTTGTAGCCCATTTCGCCGGCGTTATAATAGAGAGATTCTCAGTCGGCGATACCGGCCTCTGTGGACCTCATCAACGAAATCAGGCTCAGCTTTTCGTCGTGCGGTTCAAGCTGACAGCTGAGAGTTGACTGCTAAGAGCTTCTCCATGGACTTCAAACTCGTTTCCGATTACAAACCGCAGGGCGATCAAGGCCGCGCCATAGAGGCACTGCTGCGCGGAGTCTACGACCGCGAGCAGCATCAGGTTCTGCTCGGCGTCACCGGCTCCGGCAAGACTTACACCATGGCCAAGGTGATCGAGGCGGTGAACCGTCCGGCACTGGTCATGGCTCATAACAAAACGCTGGCGGCGCAGCTTTATCACGAGTTCAAGAATTTCTTTCCCCACAACGCGGTTGAATATTTCGTGTCTTACTACGATTATTACCAACCCGAGGCTTACGTTCCTGCCGCCGATCTGTTCATCGAAAAAGAAGCAACCATCAATGATGAACTCGACAAGCTGCGGCTGTCCGCGACACGATCACTATTCGAGCGCCGTGACGCCCTGATTGTCGCTTCGGTGAGCTGCATCTATGGCCTGGGCTCGCCCGAGGCTTACTACGGGATGATGTTGTTCCTCGAAAAAGGCCAGAAGATCGCGCGCGAAGACATCACTCGCAAACTGGTCGACATCCTTTACGAGCGCACCAACGGCGAGTTCAAGCGCGGCACGTTTCGCGTCCGCGGCGATGTGATCGAAGTCTTCCCCACTTACGATGACATGGCGTACCGCATCGAGTTGTGGGGAGATCAAGTGGAGTCGCTGGCCCAGATCGATCCCCTCTTCGGCACTGTGAAGCAGAAGTACATGCGTCTGCCGATTTATCCCAAAACGCATTACGTCATGAAAGATGAGACCCGCGCCACGGCCGTGGAGTCGATCAAGAAGGAGCTAGCGTGGTGGGAGGTGGAACTCGAGAAGCAAGGGCGTCTGGTCGAATCGCAGCGCATTCACCAGCGCGTGAAGTTCGATCTGGAAATGATCAAAGTTATGGGCTACTGCCATGGCATCGAAAATTATTCGCGTCATTTCACCGGACGCATGCCGGGCGAGCCTCCACCGACGCTGCTGGATTATTTCCCGCGCGACTACTTGATGTTCGTCGACGAATCGCACCAGACGATTCCGCAATTGCGTGGCATGTATGCTGGCGACCGCTCCCGCAAGGAAACTCTCGTGGAGTACGGCTTCCGCCTGCCTTCGGCACTGGATAACCGACCGCTTACATTCGATGAGTTCGATCACCGAACCAATCAACTCGTGTACGTTTCGGCAACTCCGGGCCCGTATGAGTTGACCAAATCCGCGGGCGTTGTGGTGGAGCAGATCATCAGGCCGACTGGGCTTATCGATCCTGAGGTTGAAGTACGTCCGGTGAAGGGCCAGATCGATGACCTGCTGCATGAGATTCGCGCACGAGTGGAGCGCGGCGAGCGCGTGCTGGTGACTACACTGACTAAGCGCATGTCAGAAGACCTGGCCGAGTACTACGCCGAGGTAGGCGTGAAGTGCCGCTACATGCACTCGGAAATCGAGACGCTGGAGCGAGTGAAGATTCTCCGCGACCTGCGCAAGGGCGAGTTCGACGTATTGATTGGCATCAATCTATTGCGCGAGGGTCTCGATCTGCCGGAAGTTTCACTGGTGGCAATTCTCGATGCCGATAAAGAAGGCTTTCTGCGCTCCTGGGGATCGTTAATCCAAACCATCGGCCGCTGTGCCCGCCACCTTCGCGGCCGCGCCATTCTCTATGCCGACCGCATGACCGATTCTATGAAACGCGCGATCGACGAAACTTTGCGGCGGCGCGAGATCCAGACCGCCTACAACCTGGAGAATGGAATCACGCCGGAGTCGATCGTACGCCCGCTGGACATGACGCTGGCCGGAATCATTGCCGCCGATTACACCGACCTGACTGGCGGCGAAGCCGAGGGTATGCCGGAGTTTACGTCGCAGGAAGAGTTGGATGGATACATCGCCAAACTCGAAAGCGATATGCGCGAAGCGGCTAAGCGGTTCGAGTTTGAGAAGGCGGCGAAGCTGCGGGATACGATCAAGGAGTTGCGGACTAAGGAGTTTTTGTTTGCTTAAGCCTGTTCGTCGATGTTAGCAAGTACCTATCATCACCCATGCGACAGCAGCCTATCCCTAACGTTACGTCCAACGACGTTGAGAGAATCGTCCGCCGGGACTATTCGGAAACGCAATTTGATTCCGTGATGGCTGTACTCAAGGGCTGCGAGGCGAGCGCAAGTCGGCGGCGCGAGCGACCCCGTGTACAACTTGCGGCTCTGAAACTGGCGAATGGAGACTTAAAAGCCCTGCGGACACATATCAACAGAGCCGTTCAAGATTTCAGGGATGTCCTAGGACCAGCGGAATATCCTGAATACTCAAAGCAAGTAGCGTTTCGCCTCCGAAAGCCAGTACTCGCAGAAGACCAAAGAATGCAAAGAATAATTGATAGCGATTGGAAACAGTACGAAGTCTGGTTGCAAAGATGAAATTTGATGCTAGCGCTTCAGATACTTCGTTGGTGTCCCAATCGCGATTTCCCGCCACGGATGCATCCCCAGCAAATCCGCATCGCCAGTAATAATCACATCCGCCCTCCCGTTTAGCGCAACTTCCAGAAACTTGTCATCTTTCGGGTCGCGGCATTCGCGCACGAGTCGAATGATGGGAACGGATTCGGCTAGAGCCCGGAGCTGACTAAGGAACATTGCGCGCTCTTCCCGGCTGACATAATGATCGAACTTTGGACGGCGCAGAACTTCCTCCAACTCAGCCATCGTCGCTGCGGAGAGGAGTAAGACGCCATTATCTGACGCTTGGTCGACCGCTTGACGCGGAATGGAACGGGGCGCCACGATAGCGCTAACGAATACGTTGGTGTCGACGACGACGCGGTCGATCTTTCGAAATGAGTCGGCGCACATCAGTCTTTCAAGATGTCAGCCAGAATCTCTGCGGTCATCCCCCGCGCCTCGGCTTGGGTGCCGATGCGATCCATGGTGCGCTTCAGTTCGACGATGTTGCCTCTGCGAATCCGCTCGTACTCTTCGGCCGAGATGATGACAGCAACGTCCCGGTTTTGGCGGCGAATCAGGACCGGCTCGCGCTGAGCGGCATCCAGAAGGGCAGCGAGGCGCTGCTTGGCGTCGGTGGCGGAGACGGTCTTCATTTGTATTTGTCCATTATAGACAAAATAGACAAATCGATCAATTACCGTCCGTACGCCGCGCTGGCTGCCAACGGCTTGCGGTGGAAGGTATACCCGTCAAACGTTTCCGACCGGAAATTCAGATTCGAGGCGGCGAGTTTTTCCGTCTGGCTCAGGAAAAGATATCCGCCCGGTTCCAGATAAAGATGCAAACGCTCGAGCACGGCGAGCCGCTGGACGCGAGAGAAGTGCGGCAGTACGTCCATGCAGAAGATGCAATCGAAGCGTCCGATGTAGCCGGGGCGCGCCAGGTTCATGCAGTTGAAGGTGACCAGGCTGCGCAGGCGCGGCTTCACCAGCAGATGCGCAGTGACTGCGGGCGGCTCGCATCCATTCGGGCAGTCACCACCTGACTCGGAGTCGCCCAGAACGGCAGTGGTCGCCACCGCGGGCGTGCCAATCTTCGAAAAGTAGTTGCGAATCGTGGCTGGCGGGAGCCCCTCAACAGCGGACTGCCGGTATATCCCGCGATCCGCAGCTTCGATGTTTCGCGGGAGAAGATCGCTGCCCACAATGTGGATCGAGCCCGCATGCAGCTTCACAGGAGGTTGCCCCGCCGCTACTGGTAAATTCTCGGCGATCCCGCCGTTGCGCCCTGCCTTGCCACTCCCGTTCCCTGACCCATTGCCATTATTCGAAACATTCCCGTTCACCGGACTCACCGCGTCACAAACCGCCATCGCGATGGAGTAAGTTTCTTCTCCAGTCGCGCAGCCCGCGCTCCATATGCGGATCGGGCCCGGACTATCCGCGGATCTACGACTGCAAAGTTGCGGCAGCACCTGCCGCGTTAACGCATTCAGCGCCCCGGGATGACGGAAAAAACCGGTATTCCCGCTAAGCAGCCCGTCCAGCAGCGATGGCAGCGTCGAGGGATCCTGCTCAGGAGAACGCAGGCGCTCCAGCAGTGAACTGGAGCAATCCCACTCCTGTGCCTCGATGAAATCAGCCACATGCGCCGATAACGCGCTGTTCGGACAATCCAGAACCACTCCGGTCTGGCGCTCGACCAGCAAACGCAACTCCGAAAGTTCGTGCTCCAGAATAGTGCTGGTCGCAATTGACTTATGCATATGGCCTTTCCCCAAGCGCAGCCAGAAGATTCGAACGCCCACCACTTCAAATCGGCATATTGCCAGGGGGAGATTTAATTTTTTCCCTCGGCTTCCACCGCAGGTCCAGCGTACGCCTCCCGGCAAAACGCGCGGTCTCAGTCGCCCGCAGCGGCCGCGACCCGGCTTTTACCGGACTCCCGCTCCGCTTGCAGCGCCACCACGTTCATCTCTTTCTCCAGTGACGAAAAACGCTGCATCACCTCATGGATGCGCAGCGTCATGTTGCGAATGGTTTCAATCTGCCCCCGCGCCTGCCCCGACAGACTCCCCGGCTCCAGCAGTAGCAGATCCGAGTTTCCCAGCAGGGAGGTCAGCGCGTTGTTCAATCCGTGCCGCATTTCCAGTATGTAGCGGCCCAGCATGGCCTGCCGTTCCAGCGCCGCGCAGTGCTCTTCGGCGGCCCGCGCGCGGGCTTCGGCTGCGGCCCGGTGCACCGCTTCCCCCGCCGCCAGGATCAACACGTCCAGCCAATTTTCATCGCAGCGCAGCACCGAAGTCCTGGGCCAGCGCTCGCGTACCAGTTTCGCGGTCGGCGCGTCCTCGCAGACGCAGAACAGAGGCTGCAGACTCGAGTGCAGGGGCTCGATAATCACAGACAACAGTTCGCGGCGCAGCGGGCCGACGATGGCTACTTCAAAATCCTCGATCGTGCGTGGCCACAAATCTCCGCTGAGTATTGTGAATGTCGGCACGTGCGGCTCCGCCTGCCAGCGAGCAGTCAGCCTTCGCGAAAATCCCACATCGTCGGAAATCACCAGCACGGTCGGATGTTCCACTTGCAAAGTTCCTCTGTCTGACTTCTGCCCTCTTTCGCAGAAAGCCCTTGGTCTCTAAGATCTATTTTTTCTGTCCAGGTTTGGAATTCTCATCCGGATTCCACTCCGGCGCCGCTGAGACTTCAAACTCGGCCGATTCCTCTTGCGAAACCGCAAACTTGGCTTTCGTCGCCGCAACCGACTCGGGTCCAGCTTTCGTCGGACCGGCTTTCGCCGCTGCTCCCGCTCCTGCTCCCTTGGCGGCCGCGACAGCTGCTGATGCTTGCATCGCAGGCTTTGCCACAGACGCTGCTGCCGGGGCAGTCTTTCCTGCTGCAGCAGCCTTTGCCAGGACGGCCTTGGCCGTCACCCCTTTCGGGAGTGCCGACGCTTTCGCCCCTTTTTCACCACTTTCAATCTCTGAAGCTCTTTCCGTCTCCGAAGCACGCCCCAGCGCGTTCTCCACCGACGCCCGCAGATCCACCAGCATGCGCAACGGCTGGCCCGAGGAATATTCCGCCTGGAACATCACCTTCCACGATTGGCAAATCATGCGCAGCCGCACGATCGGCTCCTGTGCCGAGAATTGTGCTCGCCGGCAATCGATCGTCTCCACGCCCGTTTCTTCCAGTTCGGTCAGCCCATCCAGAATGTTGTTGAGGTCGGTAAGCATCAGGCGGAAAAATGCACGCCGCATCAAATATCCAAAGCGGGTAAAAGCCACCAGCGCAATCGGCAAATAGAACAGCTCGCCCGCCTGCGCCTTGGCCTTGCGTCCCTGCTCCAGCACGCCGCCGTGCAGCAATTCGTCGAGCGACCGGCAACGCCGCGCAGCCTCCAGCACGCGATCCAGCGCATTCAGCCACACCGGAGCCTTGAGTTCCACCTTGCCCAGCACCGGCTCCAATCCCGCAGCCACGTAAGCCATATCGGCGCCGTTGTCGTCCAGTTCCGAAGGCGCGCCCTGGCTGAAATATTGCACCAGCAGGAAATCAATTTTGTCGCGCGAAGAATCCGTGTGCGCCGTCGTCTCGAGAAAATGCTGTAATAATGCGACTAATCCCTCGCCGTCCACCAGCGAGCTGGTCTGCAGAAACTGGCGCAACTGGTGGACCTGGATGCGCTCATCCATGTCCCGCAGCCACTGCTGGGCGAGCTCCACTGTCTCCCTGTCCGGCGCGTCCACCGGCTCATCCAGCGCTGCGAACGCCGGCGCGTCAATCACAAACTCGCGCGCCAGTTCAGCATAGATAGGGTGGAGACGGCGGGCACTCGACCACAGCGCCGAAAAATCCGGGCTGGGCGACGCCGGCTGGGTTGTGGATGAGGGCGAGGGCGAGGGCGATGAGGAGGAGGATAAGGTCATGATTTCACGATCCAGTTCGGAACTGCGTTGAGAAAGCGCGCGGCCACTACCGTCGTCCCGGGATGGTACTGCACCGCAACCACCGACGCCTCAGTGTCCAGCGAGCCATCCGAATTCCGTAGCCGCAACACATCGGCAAACTGCAACGGCATCGTGCAGGCAAACAAGACTTCTCGCGACGTCCCAAATTCAATCACGGTTGTTTCTGGTAAGACGCTCTCCGGCGCAACACTCTCCGGCAAAGCCGGCCCGCCCGCCAGTTTGCCGCCACTAGCCTGCTTGTCGCGCGTCAGCTCCACCGGAATCCGCACCGGCGTTGCCTCCGGGAAAAAGCGCGCCAGGTCGGCCACCGTACTCGCCTCCCTCGCCCGCCCCTTGGCTGTCCCAATGTGCCCCATAATCTCTGTCACCTGCCCGACGTTTCCCGTTCCCTGCCGGAAAGCGGAAGGCCGCGGGGCAGCCTGCTGTCTTCTCACTCCACTGCAAAGGTCCACCGAAGTGCGGTTGGGCTCCCCCTCTTCCCGGTTAGGAAGAGCATTGGGGAGCCGGAACACGCGGTTATGTCAGAAACAGGAGCACGACCGGGACCATCGCGCGGAACGGAAGTATTAGTACTCAGGGGCTATATTTATCAATAATTTAGACGAAGTCCGCCCTGGGGTAATAACCCTCTGGGACCCTATTGTCTCAGGGTGAGACGGTCGTCTCAAGTCCGACATGGATACCTTCTAATCCACCCTTCTCCCAAAACATGCCTTTTTCTTTAACATCCATTCTTCGGAACGGGCCACCTCTCCGCCGGCTGCCAGGGGTAGCACCCTGCGAACCGGAATTGCCTCTCACCAATACCCCACGGCCGCGTCTAATGTTTCATGCCGGAGGATCTCCCATGAGCCATCCAGTCCAGTTTCATGTTCGTTCGCGAATCGTCGTGAGCGTCTGGGTGATGTCCATCCTCACCCTCGCAGCGCACGCCTCCGATCACCGCGGTTCATTCACCGAAGAGTTCCACCAGACCTACGCCCTCAATCCCGACGGCCGCGTGGAACTGGACAACATCAACGGGGCGGTTCACATCTCCGGGTGGGATCAAGACCAAGTCAAGGTGGATGCCGTCAAGTACGCCGACTCGAAGGAGCGTCTCGAAGAGGCGCGCATTGACGTCGACTCCGGCAAGGACCATCTTTCCATTCGCACCCGCTACCCGGATCACGACCACACGTTCAACTGGGGCTCACACAATAATCCGGCGACGGTTGAATACACGCTGACTGTACCCCGTGGAGCGCGCCTGGACGAGATCAAACTGATCAACGGCTCCCTCGACATCGCGGGTGTAAAGGGTGAGGTGCATGCCTCGTGCATCAACGGCAGACTGGAGGCGCACAATCTTTCAGGCCGCGCCGATCTCTCTACCATCAACGGTCACATGGACGCGAGGTTTGACGAGCTTTCCGGCTCATCCATCAAACTCAGTTCGGTCAACGGATCGTTGGAGATGACGATCCCGTCAGATTCGAAAGCCGAGATTGAGGCGAGCACGGTTTCCGGTGGAATCGACAATGACTTCGGGCTGCACGTGAATCATCACAACTTCGTCGGTCACGACCTGCGCGGAGAACTCGGCAATGGCGGCCCGCGCATCAAACTCTCCAACGTGAACGGCCACATCGAAATCCATCACGCCTCCGACGGCCGCGCCCTCAGCCCGGCGAAAGACCTCGGCCATGGCGACAAAGATAAAGATGACGACGATGATAGCGAGATTTAGCTTTGAAAGGGTGCGGCTCTCAGCCGCGCCATAACTCGCGTCAGGAAATAATTGAGCTTTAGCCGGAGGAATTCGCGGCCATTCAGACGATCAGTAAATCGTATACCCTGGCGCGGGCGTGCGCAGATCAGGCTTGGTCGCCATCAGCAACAATGCTCCCTCGCGCTTAAACGCCCGCAAATCGTCCAGACTGTGAAACGACTTCGTCTTGTAGTCGTCGGGAGTCGGCGTGTCATCGGGGATGCGGCAAGCCTCCACATTCTCAAAGGCATGCTTCCTCAGCAACTCGATGTACTCCGCCTCGGAGCGCACATGTACCGGCACTTTCAGCTTGTCCACCCACTGCAACGAATATTGATTATCTTTATATAGATTGATGAGGATGAATAATCTTCCTCGCGGCGCCATCACGCGAAATAATTCCATCAGGGCGCGATCCTGGTCGGCATAGTAATAAAACGACTCAACCGACAACACTTTATCGAAAAAATTTTCTTCCCACGGAATCTGCTGGGCCGATCCCCAGACGTAAAGCACGTTGTCGAAATCTTTCGAGGATGCCCGCGCCTCGCGAATCATCTCGTCGGCCACGTCGAGGCCAACCACCTGGCCGAAGCCATCCGGACCTTCGCCGACCAACCGCGCCAGCAGCCGGGTCGCCCATCCTGAACCGCAACCCAGATCGAGCACGCGCTCACCCGGACGCAGTTCCATTCGGCGAATCGTCTTCGCTGTAATGTCGAGATGGTGGCTCTCCATCTTCGAGCCTTCGCCGGCCGCGGCCCAGCGGTTGAATTCCTGCTGCAGTTTCTCGTCGGGAGTGAGACTTTTCTCAGGCACTGGAATTTCCCTTCGGGTGATATTTCGCAATTTTATTACGTCACTTGCCGCTGGCTGTAGCGACCAAAAACAGGTAGTATCTCGCACCTCCAGCATAACGCATGGTTTTCTTTTCGCAGCCCCCAAGAAAGAGTGGTACGCTGGGCGGCGCAGGTTAAGCGATGGACTTCGTCCCCGATAAATTTTTCGTTGGCCTATTTGACTTCTTCTCGATCCTTCTGCCGGGAGCTCTTCTTACCTATCTGTTGAAGGGTTATGTTGCGCCGAAGTTCCTCGGAGGACGATATGGCGATCTTGCCGGGACTGAAGGCTGGGCAGTGTTTCTTGTGGCTAGCTACCTGGCCGGACACTTCGTTTTCTTATTCAGTTCCTGGCTCCTGGATGATCACTTTTACGATCCGGTCAGGGGCGCCACCTATATGAGGCAGGTGCGGCGGTTAGCGAAACGGGAAAAGCTTTCGCCATGGTTAGCCAGAGCGCTGGCAAGCCTCCTGTTCAAACAGGACGTGGACCGCCCACTCTTTCAAGCCGAAAAGCTAAAGGAATACCGTCTGGCCTGCTCCGAAGCGTCTTCCGCAATCAATACTTTCCAGTGGTGCAAAGCCAGGTTAGCGCTCGAACGCGCGGAAGCAGTGGCAAGCGTCCAGCGCTTCGAAGCGGATTCCAAGTTCTTCCGTAGCTTCGTAATCGTTCTTTGCATCCTGATTCCATGGGGCTTCGCCGTCCAGCAGCGCCCGATCTCTATCAGTGCCGCAATCTTATTGCTTCCAGCCCTGTGGAGGTATGTCGGTCAGCGGTCAAAAGCCACCAACCAGGCATATTGGTACATCATCACCCTCGAAGGCAGCAGTAATTGCGGCTTGTCGGCCAAGGCGATGGAGCATGGGGAGGGCTTTTCTCACGCTGGCGGGGTCGTGGTGCGGCGTGCGAAGCAAACTGTCGAGTATCTGTTAGTGCGAGCCAAAGACAAACCGGAAGAATGGGTTCTCCCCAAAGGCCACATCGAGCAGGGCGAGAGCATGCGGGAGGCGGCAGTACGCGAAGTGCGTGAGGAAACGGGTGTGTGGGCGCGGGTAGAGGGCCCTGTGAGCGACGCCTCTTTCACCGTGGGTAAGGAACCAGTTAAAGTCAGATTCTACTTGATGGAAGCCGAAGAAGTGGGGAAGCCTATTGAGAAAACACGTGATCCGGTTTGGCTGCAATTAGAGGACGCGCTGCAGCGGGTATCCCATGAGAACATACGAAGCGCACTGCAGGCGGCTGAGCGGCGCTACTCCTCTATCCCTCCCTTGTGTTAGAGTTTTCCTCCTCATGACAACCGGGTCGCCCACTGCACCTCCGGACCCCGAGCCCGGATCGCTATACTGCCCGAATTGCGCCAAAGAAGTAAACGATCCCTTGACGTGCGGCGATTGCTCTGCAGTGATCTGCCGCCGCTGCGGTACGCCGCTCGAATCTGCCGACGAACTGGGAATGGGATGATGGAGATTCCCGTCGCCGCACGCGAACTCGATGCCCCCGCCGATGCTAAACCAACGCTGGTCCGCGGCCTGAGTCTACTCGACTCCGTACTTCTCCTGGTCAGCGGCATCATCGGCTCCTCGATTTTTCTCACCGCCAAAGACATCGCCGGCCCGCTGCCCCAGCCCATGTTGTTCCTGCTGGTGTGGGTGATCGGCGGCGTGATTTCGCTTTTCGGCTGCGTCGCCTTCGCCGAACTGGGTTCCATGTTCCCGAATCCGGC
>Ga0210389_10000178_pt1 | contig 66462 bp, 51 predicted proteins | sample IncBWH28OmetaG_FD_160127 | JGI IMG/M metagenome (GOLD analysis project Ga0210389, IMG submission 160127) | Forest soil microbial communities from Barre Woods Harvard Forest LTER site, Petersham, Massachusetts, United States - Inc-BW-H-28-O ...
TCCAAAGCATTACTCACCCGTTCGCCGCTCGTCAGCATGTATTGCTACACCTGTTACCGCTCGACTTGCATGTGTTAGGCACGCCGCCAGCGTTCAATCTGAGCCAGGATCAAACTCTTCAGTTAATAACACTTTTTCACTGAAGCAATCTCGATCCCAAACTCTCACTATTCATCAATGCTTGTGGCACGAATGAACACTGGTCGTTTGGAACTCGAATCATCGAATTGCACCAAAGGCGCATCGACGCGAGTCCCTGCACAAGTTACCTATTCGAATTTTTAAAGAATATCCCGTCACGACAAAGGTCACGGGCGAACTTCCAAGTATAGCGCGTTTTTGGACCCCGTCAATCGCCGGAAAGTCTCGAAAAACGCGTTTTAGGTGGGAGGGCGCGCAGTATAGCCGTGCGCTTGAGCCTGTCAACCGCCAAGCACTTCCGTTACTGTCCTACGACGAGAATCACAAGAATCCCTAGCACAAAACCCTGCCTGGAATGTGAGGGATTCAAGGGGAAATACCATGATAATTGGTGCACACATCGTGCTCTACAGCAAAGACGCCGAAGCTGACCGCGCATTTTTCAGCGAAGCTCTCGGACTCAAATCGGTGGATGCGGGCCACGGCTGGCTGATCTTCGCTCTGCCGCCCTCGGAAGCGGCATTTCACCCCTCCGAAGAAAACGGCCTGCACGAGCTGTTTTTCATGTGCGACGACCTATCTGCCGAAATGGCTGCTCTCGGAGCGAAAAACGTCGTTTTCTCTGAAATCCACGAGGCACGTTGGGGCTCCATCGTAAAGATGAGGCTGCCGGGCGGCAGCGACATCAGCCTTTACCAGCCCAAGCACGCGATGGCATTCGACAAACGCTGACTTGGGAGCCTGTCTGATTATTAGCCAAACAGGCTCCTGCGGATCCAGTGCAAAATGCCGGTCTTGATCGCGGCGACGAGGGTTTTTTAAGTAATGGGTCCATTCAAGTCCGACTTCCTGCGCTCCTTGAGCGAGCGTGGTTTCATTCACCAGATAACAGATGCTGCCGCCCTGGACGCTCGCGCCCACTCCGGCGTGATCTCTGCTTATATCGGCTTTGATGCCACGGCCGACAGCCTGCACATCGGCAACCTGGTGCAAATCATGTTGCTGCGCCGTCTGCAGCAAGCAGGGCATCGTCCCATCGTGCTGATGGGCGGCGGCACGACCAAGGTGGGCGATCCATCAGGACGCGACGAAACACGGCAATTGCTGACCGATGAGCAGATCAACGCCAACATCACCGGCATACGCGCCACCTTTGCGAGATTTCTGGATTTCACCGCCGGCCCGTCGGGCGCCATCATGGCCAACAACGATGATTGGCTGAAAGATCTGCAGTACATCGACTTTCTTCGCGATGTCGGCCGGCACTTCACCATCAATCGTATGCTGACCATGGACAGCGTGAAGCTCCGCTTGGAGCGTGAACAACCGCTCACATTTCTGGAATTCAATTACATGATCATGCAGGGCTACGACTTCGTGGAGCTGTTCAAGCGCTACGGCTGCACTCTGCAGATGGGCGGCAGCGATCAGTGGGGCAACATCGTTCAGGGCGTGGAACTAGGAAGGCGCATGAGCGACGCGCAGTTGTTCGGCCTGACCTCGCCGTTGATCACCACTTCCTCCGGCGCGAAAATGGGCAAGACCGCGAGCGGCGCGGTTTGGCTCAATCCCAATCGCCTGTCTCCCTATGACTATTGGCAATTTTGGCGCAATACCGAGGACGGCGATGTCGGGCGGTTCCTGCGCATGTTCACCGACCTGCCCCTAGAAGAAGTCGTCCGGCTAGAGGGACTTGAGGATGCCGAGATCAACGTCGCCAAGGAAATTCTGGCCACCGAGGCGACGCGTCTGTGTCACGGCGACGCCGTGGCCCGCGAGGCGGCCGCAACCGCGGCGCGCGCCTTTTCCGGAGGCGCAGCGGAAGGCCTGCCGACCTTTCTTTTGAAGCCCGGCGAGCCCGCTCTGGTGATCGATGTGACCATTGCGCTCGGCATGGCGAACTCAAAGAGCGAAGCACGCCGGCTCGTTGACCAGGGCGGCGTGCGCTTGAATGACCAGCCGGTGCGCGCGGCGACCGCCAGCATCACGGATGCGGATCTCGATGGCAGCGGCACGGCGCGCCTCAGCGTGGGGAAAAAACGCCACGGTTTGATTCGGCGAGCCTGAACCAGGAGCCTGTCTGCGTAGTCCGCGTGGCCGCGGCGCATGATCTTCAGCCCGTTGCGGCCGGCAATATTTCGTAGGGCCGCATCATCTCGTTGTCTTCATGCTCGAGTATGTGGCAGTGCCAGACGTAGCGGCCGGCGTAGCCGTGAAACGGCACGATGATGCGGGTGACGGTGCTGGAATTCACGCGCGCCGTATCCTTCCAACCCATTTCGTTGGCATCGGGCGGACTGGCATCCGCGAGGTAGCGCAGCGTTCCTTGCGTGATGTATTGAAAACTCTCGAACGGGCGCCGATCCAGGATTTGAAATTTCACCATGTGCAGGTGAATGGGATGCACATCCTCGGTCAGGTTCACCAGTTCCCAGATCTCCGTGGTGCCCAGCACCGGCTTTTCCGTGATCGGTGCGTGCCAGGGCGTCTTGTTGAGCAGCATGCCCTGCGACTCGCCCTTGCCGCTCACGTTTTCGTCCAGCGTCAGGCGGCGCGTGAGCAGCGCCGATGATTCGGTCAATCGCGGCAACACGCGCAGCGTCGTGGGAAGCTCGCTGGGATCGGCGACGCGCTGCTCACCGACGCGAAACTGCATCAGCACCACGGCATCGCTGTTGAGCAGGATCTGCGCGCCGCGATGCCGTGCAAAATCGATCACGACATCCGCGCGTTCGCCCGGCGCCAGTTGCAGATACGGCACGCTGACCGGAGCAGCCAGCAGTCCCTGATCCGTTCCAATCTGCTTCATCTCGGCGCCTTCGCCCAACGACAGCCGGTAGAAGCGGCCGTTGGCCGCATTGAGTATTCGAAACCGGTACTTGCGCGGCTCCACGCACAGATAGGGAAATATTTTGCCATTGACCAGATGCAGTTCACCGAACGCCTCCGGCACCCAGGGATTCTCGGGGTCTGCGGCGACTGGATAGCTTAGTTGTCCATCGGGGCGCACATCCCGATCAAAAAGGCTCAACGGGATTTCATATTTGCCGCTCGGCAGATGCAGGGCTTCTTCCACCGCATCGCGCACGATGTGCAATCCGAACAAGCCGGCGTAAATATTCAGCCGGTTCACCCCCATGGAATGATCGTGATACCAGAGCAGCGCGGCGTCCTGCTCGTTGGGATAGATATAAGTCTTGGATTTTCCCGGGACGTACCAGTCCTCGGGATAGCCATCGCTGTCCGGCGGGGTCCTCCCGCCGTGCAGATGTACGATGCCGCGCACTTCGGCTGTGCCTTTTTCCGCGCCGTGCAAACTGTGATCGATCGGCAGAAAATGCCGCGGCGGCAGATCGTTGACCCAGTCCACCGCGATCGGCTTGCCGGCGCGAGTTTCCAGGGTGAGTCCGGGAATTGATCCCCCGTAAGTCCACACCCGGGTCGCCGGAAGGTCGCGATGCATCTTCACGTCGGCCGCTCGCATCGAGATCCGATACAACGGCAGCCGCGCGCGCGCACCGGCCGTGGTTTCGCCGATCGGCTTGGCGACGGGCGGAATCGGCAATGCATCGACGAAACGCTCGAAATGTTCGGGATTGAGATTGGCGACTGGCGGCGCGGCGCGCGCCGGCATCGCGTGCCCGAAGGCACGCCCGGAAAAAGCGCGCGAGGACAATGCGCCCGCCGCCAGCAACGCGGAATTGGCGAGGAATCGTCGGCGGGTGTTCACGCCCTCCCGCTGCCTACCCTGCGGGACCGGACAGATTTCGCTTCAGGCATTGTTGTCGCCTCCTCATTGGGAATATACCCAACCTCGTCGGCTCCGCCTCGCCTGAAGCGAAATCAGCCTTAGGCAAGGGCACGGGGAAGTCCCCGTGCCCCTTGCGCAACACGAACGATCGCCGGGTTACCAGCCGTTTCCGCCCACCGGCTGTCCGCTGCTCGGATCGAGAATGAAGCGATCGCGATTGCCCGGATTTTCGCGCTCGAAGTCGAACATGTTGTCGATCGGATTGGTGATGGTATCGAACGATCCGGCGCCCAATCGCGTGCCGCCCAGCCAATTGTCCTCGACGAAGCGCAGGATCGAGGACTGGTCGGTCATGGTGTGATCGACAAAGTTATGGCGCGCCCAGGGCGAAATCACCAGCAGCGGCAGGCGCGGACCGAATCCGCAGCGCCCCTGCGCATGCAAGGTGCTCGGATTGATTCCCGGCAGCGCCGAAGAGCCATCGCCGCAGGCGCCCGGACCAGACAGCGCATCCGCCGTCGTGGTGGAGTGATTCACCAGCTGACCCAGCTCATGATCGTACCAGCCGTCCGAATCGTCATACGCAATGACCACTGCGGTGGAGTCCCAGTCCTTTTGCTTTTGCAGGAAGTTGATCACCTGCACCACAAAAGTCTGCTCATCCAAGGGATCGGAGTAGCCGGCGTGTCCATCCTGAAAGCCCGGGGCCTTCAGATAGGAGACCGCGGGAAAATTGCCCGCATTGACCGCATCGAAAAAGTCCTGGGTATCGTACTGATGATTGGCGCCGTCGCCGGCGTGCCCGATCATGCCTACGGACGCCGGACGCGCATGAGTCGGGTTCGCGGTCGAAACGTAGTATTGGAACGGCTGGTGATGCGGAATGTAGTCCGCTTTCTTGGAATTGGTGATCGTCGAGGTGTGTGAGCGCTTGCAGCCCGTGCTGCCGTCAGGATTGGTCAACCCCAGATTGAAGCCGCCCTCGAAAAAGCCCCAGGTCACCCCGGCGGCCTTCAAGAGATCACCGATGTTCTTGCCGCCAAACTGCACCACATTGCCCGTGGTGGTGGAGCACACATCACCAACGGGGTCCGCATCGCCGATCAATGTGGTACCGCCGCTGCCGTCGCTGATCGTCGCGCTGCCCGGATTGACGTTGACGGTCACACCGTTGGTTTGACCGGAGATCAAATTGATGGCACCTGGCGTCGAAGGACCGAAAGTTGTGTTGTAGGAGTTATCGCTCATCGCGTAGCGTTGCGCGTAATTCCAGAACGCCGTCACGGTGTTGCCGTCGTAATAACCCATGGTCAGGCCCGTGGTGGCCTGAATCGGGCTGTTGGCGGGCGGGGGACCCGCGACGCCGACCGACAGCGGGAACAGGTCCATCAGGCCGTGATCGTACGCAACCTGTTCGGGGGTGTAATTGTGATCTTGATCGTTGGTCGCCGCTTCACTGCGATCCAAGCGGAACGGATTGGTCGCACCGGTCAAATTCGCCTTGTTGAGTGCATTAGGATTGGCCGTTCTGAGTAACCCCGTCAGGCCGTTAACGGAGGGCGTGTGCGGCGATGCCTCGAAGCGCGGCTCGCCCGCGGGGTTGGCGGCAAAGGGATACGTTCCAAAATAATGATCGAACGAGACGTTTTCCTGAAAGATCACCACCAGGTGCTTGATGGGTGTAAAAGTAGCGCTTCCTTTGCCGCCGTGATGATCTTGATCGTCCGCGAATGCGGCGCCGAGGACGGCCACCGAAGCAACCAGCCCCGCCGCGAATGCCGTGATGGATCTGCGCATATTTCTTTCCCCTAGTTGGCCAAAATTAAAACTGGCGGTCTTTTTATCGAGCCAACATGAACGGCTGGTTACAGCGGAGAGAATTCAGAGACTTATGCCCGCGTCACGGTCGCGAGGATCCACGATTGACCCCATCGGGAGCGACAGATAGCCTAAGGCGCTATCTCGCTAGGAATTGATGGTGCTACGCAACATTCTCGGAGCCTGGAAAAATCCCTCGCGAATCAAGCTATTAGCGACCTGTTCGGTGGTGTGTATCGTCCTGGGCGGCGGCGCGCTCCTCGGATGGCGACTCGCTCGCTCTCCCGAACCCACAGCCGAACTCACGCCCATGCCGGGCGGCCCTGCCGAGACCCCGACAGCGACAGACGCCTTCCCTGCACCCCCGCCCATTGTGGTGCAACAGGCCAGCGTCGCGTCGATCATCGAAGTTGTCGTCGGACGGAACGACACACTCGACGCCATTTTTCGCCGCATGTCTCTTAATAAGTCCGACCTCGCAGCAATCCGCAATCTGCCGGGCATCCGTCAGAGCCTGGATTTTTTGAAGCCGGGCGATTCAATCAAGCTCACGCATACGGATGGCGACATCAAGGGACTTACCCGCAAGGTGAGCGAGACGCAGACGCTCGAAGTGATTCGCCAGGATGGCGGCTTCGAGGCCAAAATGATCGACAACCCGGTCGAAGTCCGCGTGCGCACCGCGCGCGCCACTATCGATTCCTCGCTGTTTCAGGCCGCCGGCGCTGTCGACATCTCCGACACAGTGGCGCTGAAGCTCGCCAATGTCTTCGGCTGGGACATCGATTTCGTGCTCGACATTCGTGAGGGCGACCGTTTCACGGCGGTTTACGAGCAAATCTTTCAAGACGGAAAATATCTTCGTGACGGCGAAGTTCTGGCGGCCGAATTCGTGAACAATGGCAAGGTGTTTCGCGCCGTGCGTTTCGTTGCGGACAACGGCAGCACGGGTTACTACACCCCCAACGGCCTTGCCATGCGCAAGGCGTTTCTGCGGGCTCCGGTCGAATTCACCCGGGTCAGTTCCGCATTCAACCCGCATCGTCATCATCCGATCTTGAATCTGATTCGCGGACACATGGGCACCGACTACGCGGCGCCTACCGGCACGCCGGTACATGCCGCGGGCGATGGCCATGTCAGTTTCGAAGGCCGGCGCGGCGGATACGGCAACGCCATCGTCCTCACGCACGGCGCCAATGTCTCGACGCTCTACGGCCACATGTCGCGCTTCGCCCGAAATATTCATGTCGGCACGCGGGTGCAACAGGGCGAGGTCATAGGTTATGTGGGTATGACGGGACTCGCGACCGGCCCGCATTTGCATTACGAGTACCTGACGGGCGGTGTGCATCGAAATCCACAGACCGTGCAATTGCCCGGAGCCGAGCCATTGCGCGCGCAGGATTTGCAAAGATTCCGCGAGTTGGCGGCGCCGCTGCTCAGCAGTCTATCGCCGCCGCAGCCGCCCGCCGCGGTGGCAGCCTTCGCACCCGCCACCGGCACAACACGCGCGAGCACAACACCCACCGGCACGGCACCCGCGCCCGCAGCCGCAACTGCAGCTGCAGCTGCAGCTGCGGCGTCCGGCAACGCATCCTTGAATTCAGGTTCCCCTTCCAAAACCAGCGTCAATTGAAATAGACCGCGACATGGGGATTTACCTGGGCTTGATTTCCGGAACCAGCATGGATGCCATCGATGCGGCCTTGGTCGATTTCGATGCCGCACCGATGCACGTCATCGCCACCAGCGCCACGCCGTTCGAGCCTGGTCTCAAGAGCCGGATCTCGGCGCTCATCGAGCAGGCCGACCGTGTAGCTCTCGATGAGGTGGGGCAGATCGATGTCGAGCTTGGGATGGCGTTTGCGCGGGCCGCATTGGCGCTCATGCGAAGCGCGGGTATCAGCGCCGATCGCGTCGCGGCCATCGGCAGTCACGGACAAACTCTGCGTCATCGGGCGGACCTGGCGTCACCATTCACGTGGCAGATCGCCGACCCCAATACGCTCACCGAGATGACCGGCGTCTCGGTGGTCGCGGACTTTCGCAGGCGCGATGTGGCTGCGGGCGGCCAAGGCGCACCGTTGTTGCCCGTGTTTCATGATCATGTTTTCCGCAGCGACGAAGAGGACCGCGTCGTCGCCAATTTAGGCGGCATCGCGAATGTCACCATTCTGACGCGCGACAGCGGCGTCATCGGCTTCGACACCGGGCCTGCGAATCGCCTGCTCGATGCCTGGATTTCGCAGCACCTGCGCAAGGACTTCGATGCCGGCGGCGCTTGGGCGGCGACGGGCCAAATCGACGAAACGTTGCTGCGGGAGCTGCTGGATGAGCCGTACCTGCGGCTCGCTCCGCCCAAGAGCACGGGGCGCGAGCTGTTCAATCTGCCGTGGCTCGAGAACAAGCTGGGTTTGTTCTCGCGCGCGCCGCAGGATGTACAGGCCACCCTGCAGCAATTCACCGCGGCCACGATCGCTGCCGCGGTGCGCCAATATGCGCCGGGGGCGGCGCTTTACGTTTGCGGAGGGGGAGCGCGCAACTTGGGATTGCTCGGTGCCCTCGCGGCGCTGATCGCGCCAAACCGCGTCGCCAGCACGGCAGCGCTGGGTTTGGATCCCGACTACGTCGAAGCTGTTGCTTTCGCCTGGTTTGCCAAGCGCACGATCGAGGGACTGACGTCGAGCGCCGGCAGCGTCACCGGTGCCAAGGGCGCCCGCATCTTGGGCGGCGTGTATCGCTACGCCTGAGCAAGACGCATACTTCATGAGACCGTTACACATCGACAATCACGCTTGAGACCATGAACGACACCGATCTACAAGTGCCGCAGCTGTACTTCAATCGCGAGCTTTCGTTTTTGGAATTCAATCAGCGCGTGCTCGAGCAAGCCAAGGACCCCAGCATCCCGATCCTCGAGCGGGTCCGATTCTTATGTATCTCCTGCGCCATTCTCGACGAGTTCTTCGAGATCCGCGTCGCCAGCCTCAAGGAGCTGCTGGAAGCCGGCGCTGTGCAGGCGGGTCCGGACGGACTGTCGGTGCCCGAACAATTGAAGGCCATTCGATTGAACGCCGTGCGCCTGGTCGACGAGCAGTACGAAGTCTTGAACGACGTGCTCATGCCGGAGCTGGCGAAGAACGGCGTGGTGTTCGTCGAACCGGAGACCTGGACTCCCGCGCAGGCCGCATGGATCAAGGACTATTTCACCCGCGAAGTGGAACCGGTCTTGAGCCCGCTGGCACTCGATCCCGCGCGGCCCTTTCCGAAAATTCTCAACAAGAGCTTGAATTTCGCGATCGTAGTCGAGGGCGAGGATGGATTCGGCCGCAACAGCGGTCTCGCCGTGGTGCAGGCGCCGCGCTCGTTGCCGCGCCTCATCAGGCTGCCCGATGAACTCGGCAGCCGTAATTTTGTATTCCTGGGCACGATCGTGGAGGCCTTTGTATCGACGCTGTTCGCTGGCATGCAAATGCGCGGTTGCTACCAATTCCGCGTCACGCGCAACAGCGACCTGTTCGTCGAGCAGGAAGAAGTCGACGATTTGCTGCGCGCCGTCGAGGGTGAATTGGCCTCGCGGCGCTACGGTGACGCGGTGCGCTTGGAAACTGCGCACGATTGTCCGGAGGAGATCCTTTCCTACCTGCTGGAACAGTTCGCGCTGACGTCGGACGATCTCTACAAGGTCTCCGGGCCGGTCAACATGAACCGGCTCATGGCGCTGTATGACCTGGTGGATCGGGCCGAATTGAAATACTCCGCGTTCACTCCCAGCATCCCGGACCGGCTCAAGGCAGGAGGCGATCCTTTCTCCACCATGCGTGCGGGCGACGTGCTGCTGCATCACCCGTTTCAGGGCTTCGGGCCGGTCACGGATTTCATCAGGCAGGCGGCAAACGATCCGCAGGTGCTGGCCATCAAGCAAACCCTGTATCGGGTCGGCGACGACTCCGCCATTGTCGCCGCCCTGGTCGAAGCTGCGGCGGCCGGCAAGGACGTCACGGTGATAATCGAGCTGCGTGCCCGATTCGACGAAGAAGCGAATATTGAATTGGCCAACAAGCTGCAGGAAGCCGGTGCGCACGTCATGTACGGCGTGTTCGGTTTCAAGACACACGCCAAACTGGTCATGGTGGTGCGCCGCGAGGAAAAGGGTCTGCGCCGCTACTGCCACTTGGGCACCGGCAACTATCACACCAAAACCGCGCGCCTCTACACCGACTACGGCCTCCTGACGGCCGACGAAGCCATCGGCGAAGACATTCACGAGATCTTCCTGCAGCTCACCGGCCTGACCCAGGTGCCGAAACTGCGCAAGCTGCTGCATGCGCCTTTCAGCCTGCACCAGGCCCTGCTGGCGAAGATCGACCGCGAGGCCGAACATGCGCGGGCCGGCAAACCGGCACGCATCATTGCCAAGCTCAACGCACTGACTGAGCCGACGATCATTCAAGCGCTCTACCGTGCCTCGCGCGCCGGCGTGGACATCGATCTCATCGTCCGCGGGGTGTGCTGTTTGCGACCGGGCGTTCGCGGCGTTTCCGATCGAATCAAGGTGCGTTCCATCGTGGGGCGCTTCCTCGAGCATTCGCGTGTTTATTATTTCGAGAATGCGGGAGCGCGGGAGGTCTATTGCGGCAGCGCCGACTGGATGGACCGCAATTTGTTCCGCCGCATCGAGATAGCCTTTCCGATCGAAGCCCCGGAACTGCGCTCGCGGGTCGCGGACGATCTAAAGTTGTACTTGGAGGACGATATGCAGGCATGGGTGTTGGATGCCGGCGGTGTTTATACGCGCGCGTCCGGCGACCGGAAGTTCTCCGCGCAGATGCGTTTGATGACTCAATACGACGATCGAGTCGCCCTCACCGAGGGTTAGCGAGCCTGGGCGGTAGCGCCCTCCCGGGAACCTAGACGATGGTCAGGCGAAAGCCGGCCTCTTTCAGATAGCCGCGCTCCTGCTCAAGATCCTCCAGCGTGAGCGGATGTTCCTTGATCCAGCGCTGCGGCAACTCCAGCGTGACGTTGCGGCCTTTGACCGTCAAATGCACGTCCGGCAGCGGTTGCGGGCTGCGCCCACGGTGCAGCAATACCGCCAGGCGCAGGATCACGATCATGAACTCCGCGAGCCGATCCCAGGGCGGTAGCAGGTCCTCGAACGATTCGACCGGCAGCTGGCGGCGGTGACCGCCCACCAGCGCCGACAGCAGCAACTGTTCCTCGCGCGGAAATCCCGGCATGTCGGCATGCTCGAGCAGGTACGCGCTGTGGCGGTGGTATTTGGAGTGCGCGATATCGAGGCCCGTTTCGTGCAGCCGCGCCGCCCAACGCAGCACGGACTCGGCCAGCGGATCCTCCAGACCCCAGTCAGATTCGACCTGTTCGAGCAAGCCCACGGCGGTGGACTCCACGCGATCCGCCTGCAGCTCGTCTATGTGGTAACGCTTTTCCATCGCGCGCACGCTGCGAACCCGCGCGTCTTCATTGGTGAAGCGGCCCATGAGATCGTAGAGCAATCCTTCACGCATCGCGCCTTCGGCCACGCGAACGCGATCGATGCCGAAGTTCTCGACTACTTCCAAGAGAATCGCCAGTCCCGCCGGGAACACCGGCGCTCGTTCCGCGTCGACGTCGGCCAGATCGAGCTCATCCACATGCCCCGCGGCAACGACGCGCTCCGCCAGGCCGTTCAAGTTGTCGAGCGTGATGTGCGGAGAATCGGGATTCAGGCGGTGCAGCACATCGCTGATCACGCGCACCGTGCCGGAACTGCCGAATACCTGCAGCCATCCCATTTTTCGATAGGCCTCCTGCACGGGCTCAAGTTCCAGCCGGACCGCGGTCCGGGCCCGCTCCAGGCGTTTTGCGGAGATTCTGCCGTCATCGAAAAACGTGGCGCTCAATCCCACGCAGCCCACTGACAGGCTCTCGAGCAAGAGTGGATCGAATCCCTCGCCGATCACGACTTCGGTAGATCCGCCGCCGATGTCGATCACCAATCGCTTATCGGGGCTCATCGGGCTGGTATGCGCGACGCCGGAATAAATCAGCCGCGCCTCCTCCAGACCGGAAATGATTTCGATGGGATGACCAAGTGCCGCGCGCGCCCGTTCAAGGAACCAGCGCTTGCGCTTCGCGCGCCGCAATGCGTTGGTCCCCACCACACGCACGCTGTCGGCACGCACGGCGCGCAGCCGCTGCCCGAATCTCTCGAGACAGCGCAATGCGCGCTCAGTCGCCGTATCGTCGAGACGCCCGCTGTCGCCCATGCCCGCGGCCAGGCGGACCATTTCACGCAATCGATCGAGGATGACGAGCTGGCCGTGCGAGTAGCGCGCGACGACCATGTGGAAACTATTGGAGCCGAGGTCGACGGCGGCGAGCACGTCGGGCACGAGCCTACCGCCGCTCATCTACACGTTCAACATTCTTAAGCCGCGAACGAAGACCCGCAGCCGCAGGTGGTTTTCGCGTTTGGATTGCGAATCACGAATTGGGCGCCCTGCAGATCCTCTTTGTAATCGATTTCCGCGCCCATCAAATATTGCGCACTCATCGGATCTACCAGGAGCTGGACGCCTCGTTTCTCGACGCAAAAATCGCCGTCTTCTATTTTCTCGTCGAAAGTGAACCCGTATTGAAAACCCGAACAGCCGCCGCCCGAGACGAACACACGCAATTTCAGGTTTGGGTTCGCTTCTTCGCGGATGAGTTCGCCGACCTTCCCGGCCGCGGCATCGGTGAAGATAAGCACGTCCGGCGCCGCAGGCGCGAGATCAGTGGACATCGTCGATTCGGAGGCTGTACTCATGGTCATATTCTACTCGGCGATGCTCGGTCAATCAAAGTTATGACCCGTCTTTGCGACTTGCGTTCGTTCCGGCAGTCGCCGAATCGCCCGACCCGGGCCCCGCTGGTGCTCGATGGATCAATTTCCCGTTAATTTGGGCGCCAACGGCGGTTTCAATGGTCGTGTAGTGAACACTGCCGAGAACACGCGCTTTTGGCCCCATTTCGACGCGATCGGCCGCCTCGATATCGCCTTTCACGATGCCGTTCAACACGATATTGGTGACGATCACCGAACCCTCGATGCATCCCTGTTCGCTCACCGACAGCGTCGTGCCGCTGCCGGGTTCGCTCTTTACATTGCCGTTGATATACCCGTCGAGATGAAGTCCGCCGACGAACTCAACATCGCCGTTGATCCGAGTCTTCGCGCCGATCAGCGTGTCGATTTCAGCTTTCTTACTCGGTTTCGGTTTGAACATCTGCTTCACCTTTGCCTGGAATATCGCCGTTCGCTTCCGTTTCCACCGACATCCCTTGCGCCTTCCACACGAAAGCCTGGCGGAAACTGTGATTGGCGTCCCTGCCGCTGTGAATCTCCACGCCCACGCGCGTCGGCTCAAAACCCTTCGGCAATTCCACGGGCTCGTTGTATTCCTGAAAGTATTTGAAAGAGTATGCCAGGCTGACGCGATGGTTAGGTGAGACTTGCGCGTAGCTCAAGGAAAGCGGCTTGCCGCCCAGCAATCCATCCAGCGTGACGGCCGCATTGCCGACCACTTCCTTGTCCGGCTTGCCGGTCTGCATGAGCACGAATTTCAAATGGTATTGGCCGGCAGGTCCGTCCGGAACGATTTGCATCTGCTGCACTTTGACATGGATAAGCGACTCGGGCTGCACCAAACCGCGGTAAAACGACAAATCTTGATTGAGCCTGGCGATCTGGCTCTGCATGTCGCCGAGACTTCGCTCGACTTGCGCGTAGCCCTCGCGATCCACGCGCCTTGCCGTTTCGGCTGCCTCGAGCTGGCGGCGCTGATTGTCGTTTTCCGACTCGAGCGAGCGTATCCGCCGGCTCGCCGACAGCGCGCCGCGCACTGAATCGACCACTCGAAAACCCGCGTCGTACCGGCCCAGCTCGAAGGCCGCGTAAAGGATGGCTCCGGCCAGCAATGCGGCGGATGTCCACAGCACCGCGCGGCGCTTCGGTGCGTACGATCGAACGACCAATTTGCTCAACGAATCAGCCAATTTTGCTACATCGCTCCTGATGGACGCCTGAGGGTCATTATACGAAGCCGCGACCCTTAAGACAGCGCTCCAGTTATCATCTATTCTGAGCGTCCATGCTCTGGCTCAAAGCACTGCACGTGGTCGCGGTCGTCACCTGGTTCGCCGGCCTGTTCTATTTGCCGCGCCTCTTTGTCTATCACGCGGATGCGAAGGATCTGATCGGCACGCAACGCTTCGAAATCATGGAGCGGCGCCTGTTCGCCATCATGACAATCGGCGCCGCGGCCAGCATTTTCTTCGGCAGCCTGATGCTGATCGAATCTCCCGGCTACCTGCAAATGACGTGGCTCAAGGTCAAGCTGCTCCTCGTCGCATTGGTCGTTGCTTATCACGTTTATTGCTACAAGTTGCTGCGGGATCTGGCCGCGCAACGCAACACCCGCAGCTCCAAGTGGTTTCGCGGCTTCAACGAGCTGCCCTCGCTGTTGCTGCTCGCCATCGTCATTCTCGCGGTGGTCAAACCGTTCTGAACGTCTCAAGAAGCAGTTTCGATTTCCGGCCACCAATCAGGATAAGGCGGCAGGCCGCTGGGAAACATGTACTTGCCGAGAGTCTGCAGTGCGCGCACGTAGACTCGCCGCTTGAAATACACCACTTCGCGCACCGGGGTCCAATAATCAGTCCAGCGCCAGCGATCGAATTCGGGCTGGTTGGTCATGTCGAAGCGCAGTTTTGATTCCTCGCCGGTGAGCTTCAGCAAATACCAGCGCTGCTTCTGGCCGATGCAGCGGTCGCGCACATACTGACGCGGCAGACGGTAGCGCAGCCAGCCTTGTGTCGACCCCAGCATCTCGACGTCCTCGCGCTCCAGACCTATTTCCTCCTTGAGCTCGCGATACAGCGCGTCCTCCACCGCCTCGCCGCGATTGACTCCGCCTTGCGGAAACTGCCAACCCCGGCCGCCGACGCGGCCGCCCAGAAATACTTCTCCCGAGCCGCGGGTCAGCACAATGCCCACATTGGCGCGGAATCCGTCCTTGTCGATGAAATCGGTGGCCGGCTGCAGCGACATGGTCTATCCAGCTCCCACTTGCACTCGATTTCTGCCCAAGGCCTTGGCGCGATACAGGGCGGCATCGGCATCGGCTATCAGTCGGTCCGCAACTGCTTTCAAGTCCGTTTCGTCCCTGCCCGGTGAGACCGCCGCAACGCCCACGGACACCGTCAAATTGCGCGAGATCTGCGAGTTGAGCGCGAAGGGCATGGCCGCAATCACGTCGCGGATGCGCTCGGCCAGCGTTGCAGCCTCGGCGGCGTTGGTCTCGGGCAACAGGATCGCGAGCTCGTCGCCGCCAAAGCGCGCGGCCGTATCCATGCTGCGTATCTGCGCCTCGATGCGGTGCGCAACTTCCTTGAGCGCGCTGTCGCCCGCCAAATGCCCATAGCCGTCGTTGATGCCCTTGAACTTGTCGATATCGATCATCAGGCATGCGATGGTGCCGCCGCGCCGCTGGGCACGCGCCAGCTCTTCTTTCAAGCGCTGCTGTAAATAGCGGCGATTGTGCCAGCCGGTCAGGAAATCGGTGATGCCGGCGCGCAGCAGCCGCGCCCGGTTCACGGCGTTCTCGATGCATACGGCCGCGACGGCACCCAAGTGCGCCAGAAAATCCGTGCCGTGATGGCGCGTGAAGCGGGTGGCGTCGCGGCTGCCGAAACACAACGCGCCGGTTGCGCGGTCTTTGCGCGGCAGCGGCACCAGTGCCGCGCTTTTCAGGTTCTGAATGCCCGGAAACAGCAGGTGATGATCGGCGCCCACATAGGGTCCCAGCCAGGGCTTGTGCAGGACCGCGAGCTGCGGGGCCAATCCCACCAAGGAATCGACGAAAAAAATCTGCTTGAATTCCTCCGGACGATCGCCGCCCGCGACCAATAGGTGCCGCACCTCATGCTGTGGATCGAGCAATACGACGCTCACCGCATCGAGGGCATACGATTCGCGCAAGCCGCCCACCATGGCGTGCAGCAATTGCGACAGTGTGTCGGCTCGCAGCAACGTCAATTCGCGCGCCTGCGTGCGCTTCATGATGGTCTCGTTGTTGGACGCCTCGGCCGTCATCTCCGCCAGGCGTTTCTTCAGGTCCTCGATCTCCTTATCCATGTCGGTCAGCTCAGGCATGTCCAAGTCCCTTTAACCTGCACGCGCGGCGGCGCGCACATCCAAGTAAGCCCTGCCGCGGTTCATGAGCGCCGTGAACTCGTGCGCGTTTTTGGCTCTCACCGCCGTCACCAGACGCTCCACGGCTCGCTGCAGCGCAAGCAGCGACTCGTTGCCGTAGTCATTCGAGCTCTGAATCTCGAAATACAGCTCCGGGCTCTCGGCCGCGACCCGGCTCGCCACTTCCAGCTGCGAATCGAACGTGGTGCTCGACATCTTCGCCAGGCGCGGCGCGGCCTCGCCGCTGTCGGCCAGCGCGGTGAAGAAGGCGATGTTCAGCGCATGCGACAGCCCCAGCACATAAGCAATCAAGCGATCGTGCTCGTCCAGATCCATGACGACCCGCTCCGCCATGGTGGGCGCGAACAATTCCTGCGCCTGCGCCAGGGCCTCCTGGTCCCCCAGATCGATGAAAATCACGTGCCGGCCGGACAGCAGTTCGGTGTCGGGCCCGAACATCGGATGCACCGAGGTGACGCGGCAGCCCGCCTGGACCAGGGCGGTAAGTCCCGCACGCAGCGGTGTTTTAACCGAGCACAAATCGAAAACCAGCCCTCGCGGCGCGCGCCGCGCCAAAACTTGCAGCAAGTCCGCGGTCGCGGACAGCGGCGTGGCCAGTACGATGACGTCGAAATCCAATGGGTCGGTCCGCCAATCGGCCACGAAATCGAAGCCTGCCAGGCCGCCTTTGGGATCCGCGATGGCGACCCGGAAGCCCTGCGATGCCAAAAAGTCGGCGAACCATCCGCCCATCTTGCCGTGTCCGCCGATGACCAAGGCGCGTTTGCCGCTGCCGTGCGCCTGAGCGGCCACGCGGGCCTGTTCCTGCGTCGTGAGCGAGGACTGGATGAGCTGGCGCAACAGCGATTCGGCCAGATCGGGCGAAATCTTCAGGCGTTCGGCCGTGGTGCGGCCCCGCAATATGACCTCCCTTTCCCGCCCGAAATCCCGTGTGGGCCGGCCGGTGGCCCGCTTGACGGCAGCCACCTGCTCGCTCAGGGCCTGCCGGCGCGCCACCAATTCGAGTAATTGACCATCCAGGTCAGTCAGTGCCGTTCGTAGATCGTCCAGATTCATATATAAAGAAAGCCCCTTAGTTTCTATCGGCACGGCTACCATTCTCTAATGAGCAGCAGCAAAAAGACATTTTGGACCGAAACCCTGCCTGACCCGCTGCCGGCCAATCCGCTGGAGTTGGCCGCTCAATGGTTGGCTCAGGCACAGCGCGATGCCGCACAGCCCAATCCCAACTCCATGATTTTGGCGACCGTAGACGGCCGCGGCCATCCGTCCGCCAGGGTCGTGCTCTGCAAGGAAATCGCGGTGCAGCAGGGGTTTATACTCTTCTATACCAACTATCGATCACGCAAGGGCAGTGAACTTGCCGCCAACCCGCGGGCCGCCGTGGTATTTCACTGGGACCACCTGCATCGCCAGGTTCGTGCCGAGGGCCAGGTGGAAGCGCTGTCGGATGGCGAAAACGATGCTTATTTCCGCACACGGGTCTGGCAGAAGCAGCTGGGCGCCTGGGCCAGCCAGCAAAGCCAGCCGGTGGAATCCAGGCAGGCGTTGGCCGCGGCGGTGGCGCGCGAGGCGCGCCGCTTTGGCATTCCGTACGAGGGGCCCGGATCCGACGAACCGGAGAACATTTCTGTTCAGGTACCGCGGCCATCCAACTGGGGCGGATATCGCCTTTATGTCGATGCGGTAGAACTGTGGGTTGAAGGTGAATACCGCATTCATGATCGTGCGCGCTTTACCAGGGGTTTGGCGCAAGCCCGCGGCAATCTCGACGCGCCCTGGGCCGCGACGCGATTGCAGCCCTGAACTTGAGCGTTGGCGCGCGCATGTATACTGGTTTTTTTCTGAGCTTATGTCATGGCTGAGCGTTCATTTGCCAAAGAAGTGCAGTCGCTGCGCCTGACCGAGGGCGCGGAGTTCGAAGGCGAAGGAATTCTGGCCGTCACCAAGGCGCTGTTGCAGTCGGGGGTCGGCTATGTCGGCGGCTATCAAGGCGCGCCGATTTCCCATTTGATGGACGTGCTGGCCGACGCAAGCGTCATCTTGAGCGAGCTCGGGGTGCGGTTCGAATCCTCGGCGAGCGAAGCGACCGCCGCCGCAATGCTCGCCGCATCGGTCAACTATCCGATCCGCGGCGCAGTCACGTGGAAATCCACCGTCGGCACCAACGTCGCCTCCGATGCACTGTCCAACCTGGCCTCCGCGGGCGTGATCGGCGGCGCACTCATCGTGCTCGGTGAGGATTACGGCGAAGGCGCGAGCATCATGCAAGAGCGCACGCACGCCTTTGCCATGAAGTCTCAAATGTGGCTGCTCGACCCGCGGCCGAATCTGCCCTCCATCGTGGAGGCGGTCGAGCAGGGATTTGAACTCTCCGAGGCCAGCAACACGCCGGTCATGCTCATGTTGCGGATCCGCGCCTGTCATGTGGTCGGTCAATTTCGTGCGAAGCAGAACCGGCGGCCGCCCTTCACCCTGCAGCAGGCGATGAACAATCCCAGCCGAACTTTCGACAGAATCATTCTGCCGCCGTCGACCTACGCGCAGGAACGCGCCAAGATCGAGCAGCGCTGGCCCGCCGCGGTCAAGTTCATCAAGGAGCGCAAACTCAACGAGTTTTTGGGCGCGAACGGATCCTGCGACGTCGGCATCGTGCTGCAGGGTGGTTTGTATAACACCGTGCTGCGCGCGCTCGAGCGGCTCGAGCTCGCCGATGTGTTCGGTGCGTCCAAGATCCCGCTGTATGTGCTGAATGTGACCTACCCCTTGGTGCCGGAGGAATTCACGCGCTTCGCGCAAGGCAAGAAGGCCATCCTCATCATCGAGGAAGGGCAGCCCGAGTTCATTGAACAGGCCGCCAGCATGTTTCTGCGCCAGGCGGATGTGCAAACTCGCATCGTCGGCAAGGGGCCGCTGCCGATGGCGGGCGAATATACCGGTGCCGTGGTCATCGCGGGCCTGCGCAAATTTCTCGCGGAATTTGGCCGCTTGCCGGCCGCGGACGTGCCGCTGCTTCCGGCCGCCATGCTGGCGCGCAACGTGCCCGTGCGGCCGTCAGGGCTGTGCACGGGTTGCCCCGAGCGCCCGCTGTTTGCGTCCCTGAAGCTGCTCGCGCGGGAAATGGGGCCCATGCAGGTCAGCGCCGACATTGGCTGCCATTCCTTTTCCACCCTGCCGCCGTTCGATCTGGGCGGCACCATCATGGGCTACGGCTTGGGCGCCGCCGGCGGCGCGTCTTTCAATATGCCCAATCCGCGCCGCGCGTTGTCGATGATGGGCGACGGGGGTTTCTGGCATAACGGGCTGACCAGCGGCATCGGCAACGCCGTGTTCAATCGCCATGACGGGGTGACGATTATCGTCGATAACGGCTACTCCGCCGCCACCGGCGGACAGTACATCCCGTCCTCCTCGGCCGAGATCAAGGGCCGGCGCGCCAGGAACCGCATCGAGACGGCCGTGCGCGGCGTGGGTGTCGAGTGGGTGCGCACGATCCGCACTTACGACATGAAGCAGACCATGGGCGTGCTGCGCGAGGCGCTGCTCACCAAGTTCACGGGACCGAAGATCGTGATTGCGGAAGGCGAGTGTCAGCTGAATCGCCAGCGGCGGGTGGGGCCGGCGATCAACAAATTGGTTGCCGATGGAGAACGCGTCGTCAGAGAACGCTTCGGCATCGATGAAGACATCTGCACCGGCGATCATTCCTGCATTCGATTGTCCGGCTGCCCGTCGCTCACGGTAAAAAGCAATCCCGATCCACTGCGGCGCGATCCGGTCGCCCATGTCGACAACAGCTGCGTCGGCTGCGGGGTTTGCGGAGAGGTTGCGCACGCGGCGGTGCTTTGCCCATCTTTCTACCGCGCCGATGTCATCGTGAACCCAACAGCCTGGGATCGACTGAAAGCACGCGTGCGTTCAGCCGTGATCCGCCTATTGACTTGAAGCGACTGCGTCCCATCACCTTGACGATCGCGGCGTTGGGCGGCCAAGGCGGCGGTGTCGTGACCGAGTGGCTCGTGATCGCGGCGCGCCGCGCGGGCTGCTTTGTGCAGGCAACATCGGTTCCCGGCGTCGCGCAGCGCACCGGCGCGACCATCTACTACCTGGAATTCTTTCCGCGCGCCGACGCACCCGACGGCCGCGAACCCATCATGGCGCTGATGCCGAACCCGGGCGATGTCGACATCGTGGTTGCGTCGGAGTGGATGGAGGCGGGACGGGCAATCAATCGCGGCCTGGTCACCAAGGATCGGACCACGCTGATCGCCTCGACGCATCGCGACTACACGATCGGTGAAAAAATCGCGCTCGGTGAGGGCCGGGCGGATTCCCGCGAGCTGTTCGAGATCGCGTCGCGCAATGCCGCAAAGCTGATCGGCTTTGACATGGTCAAAGTCGCCGATGCGGCGGGCGGCCGCATCAGCGCCGTGATCCTCGGCAGCATCGCAGGCGCGGCCGTGCTGCCTTGGGATATCGAGCACTTTCACCATGCGATCAAGGAATCCGGTGTTGGCGTCGAAGCCAGCCTGGCGGCATTTGATGCCGGCCGGCTGGCCGCCATGGCCGCGGCCGCGAAGCCTCTGACGGCGGCGGCATGGCCAGATCATCACGGCACGCTCGACTCTTCAGACTACACGCTTAGGTTGGTGCCGGCCGTGCTGCGCGCGCGGATCGAAACGCGATTTCCCGCCGCATTGCATGAGTTGCTCGGAATGGCGGCGGCCCGCTTGTGCGACTATCAGGACGACGCCTACGCGGCCTTGTTTTTGGATCGCATCGAGCGGATCGCCGCGCTCGCCGGAAATTCCGCGCCGCTCACCGGCCACTCCGACGGTGCCCTGATTGCGGCCGTCGCGCGTTCCTTGGCATTGTGGATGAGCTTCGAGGACGTGATGCGTGTGGCGCAAATCAAAACGCGGCGCGGCCGGGCGGCGCGCATTCGACGCGAGGTCAAGGCTGGCGTCAATGAACTCGTGGAAGTGCGCGAGTTCGTGAAGCCGCGCGTCGAGGAGATCTGCGGTACCCTGCCGGCCGGCTTGGGCCGGCGTCTGCTGGCGTCGCCGCGCGCGCATCGGACATTGACTCGATTTACCGCCGGGCGGCGCATTTCCACATCGACCATCAGCGGCTTCGCTTTGCTGCGCAGCCTGGCTGTATTCAGGCGCCTTAGACGCAGCAGCCTGCGTTATCAAATCGAGAACGATCGCATCGAAGGCTGGCTGGCTCAGATCTCAGAGATCGCCCCGCGGGACTATGGCCTGGCCGTGGAACTCGCGGAGTGCCAAACGCTCGTGAAGGGATACGGCGATACTCACGAGCGCGGTTGGACGCATTTCCGTCAGATCTCCTCGCTCGCACCGAATCTGGTAGGCGACCCCGGCAGTGCAGCGCGGCTGCGCGCGCTGCGCGAGGCGGCACTGGCCGACGACAATGGTGTACAACTCGAGCGTGCCATTTCACACCTCGGGAGCTGAGCGGGCCGAACAGCAGGGGGGATAATGGTGGGCGGCGGAACGGTATCCGGGGACGACGAGCAGCTCGACGTTGTGGTCGTGGGCGCCGGCTTTGCCGGGCTGTACCTGTTGCATCGTCTGCGCGGCCTCGGCCTGTCCGTCAAGCTGCTCGAGAGTGCCGACGATGTCGGCGGCACCTGGTACTGGAACCGCTATCCCGGCGCACGCTGCGACATCGAGAGCATCGACTACTCATATAGTTTCGATCCCGAGCTCGAGGCCGCGTGGCAGTGGTCGGAACGCTACGCGACGCAGCCTGAAATTCTGCGCTACCTCAAGTATGTCGCCGACAAGCACGACCTGCGCCGCGACATCCTCTTCAAGACACGTGTCGCGGCGGCGAAATGGAACGAGGGCACGTCGAGCTGGAGGGTCAGCACACACCGGGGCGGCGAATTCCGCTGCCGCTTCTACGTCATGGCCACAGGTTGCCTGTCGCAGCCGAAGACGCCTGATATAAATGGTCATGAGCGATTTCTCGGCCGCTCGTACTACACGAATCGCTGGCCCCACGAGGGAGTGGATTTCACCGGCAAGCGCGTGGCCGTCATCGGCACCGGGTCTTCGGCCGTCCAGTCCATCCCAATCATTGCGCGACAGGCTGCTGAGCTGACAGTGTTCCAGCGCACGCCGAATTTCTCGCGGCCCGCCCGTAACGGTCCTGTGACCGCCGCCAAAAAGGCAGCCTACGACGCCGACCGCGCCGCTTATCGCGAGGCGGCCCGATGGTCGGTCGCCGGCGTTCCCCTGAGCGTCAGCACCGTCGGCGCATTGCAGGTATCCGACGATGCGCGCCGGGCCGCCTATGAGACTGCCTACGCATCGGGGGACCTGCTCGCCTTCGGCGCGGCCTACTCCGACATCATCGTGAACCCTGCGGCCAACAAGACCGTGTGCGATTTTCTGTGCGAGAAAATTCGTGCGATTGTGCGCGATCCGAAGCTCGCCGACGCGCTCTGCCCCAAGGACCACTTCTACGGGACCAAGCGCCCGTGCATCGACACCCACTACTTCGAAACTTACAATCTGCCTCACGTTCACCTGGTCGATCTGCGCAAGGAACCCTTCGTCAGCATCACCGAGTCCGGCATCGATACCGAGTTGCGGTCATTCGAGTTCGACGCCATCGTGCACGCCACGGGTTTCGATGCCATGACCGGTGCGATCGTCGCCGTCGACATCGAGGGCCGCGACCGTCTGGCGCTCAAGGACAAGTGGGCGGAGGGGCCGCGTACCTATCTCGGCCTGACCACCGTAGGTTTCCCCAACTTGTTTCTGATCACCGGACCCGGTAGTCCATCGGTGCTGTCGAACATGGCCGTGTCGATCGAGCAGCACGTCGACTGGGTGAGCAACTGCATCGCCCACATGCGGCGCGAAAGACTCGACGTGATCGAAGCGACGCCCGCGGCGGAGAGCGGTTGGGTGCAGCACGTCAATGACTACGCCGGCGTCACCTTGTTCCCGCTGGCGAACTCCTGGTACATGGGTGCGAACGTTCCGGGCAAGCCGAGGGTTTTTCTGCCCTACATCGGCGGCGTCGATCGCTATCGCAAAGTGTGCGAGGAAGTCGTGGACCGCGGCTATCTCGGCTTCTCCTTCGAGGGATCCCGCAAAACACGCTGCAACGACGGTGTGATCCGCCGCCTGCAGCCGGACGTCGCAGTCCTGCTGGAGACCGTTAATGCACTCAAGTTGCCTGCCGTCGAAACGCTCAGCGTCGCCGCCGCGCGCGCCTTGAGTGCAGCGATGAGCGCCGGCCGGCCGCCCGGCCCCGATGTCGGAGAGATCGTCGACGGCGTGTTGCAGGGCGCGGCCGGAGATCTGCCCTATCGACTGTACCGCCCCAAGACTACAGGCCCGCATCCCATCGTCAGCTACTTTCATGGCGGGGGTTGGGTGCTCGGCGCGGCCGACTCAGATGATCCTTTCTGCCGCGACCTCTGCGTCCGCGCCGATGCCATCATCGTGTCGGTCGGCTATCGGCACGCGCCGGAGGAGCGCTTCCCCGCCGCAGCCCTCGACGCCTTCGCGGCGGTGAAGTGGATTGCCGCCCATGCCGTGAGCTTGGGCGGCGTGCCGAGCCGACTGGCGGTGTGCGGTTGGAGTGCGGGCGGCAATCTCGCAGCGGTCGCGTGCCAATTGGCGCGCGACGCCGGCGGGCCGCAAATCGCCGGTCAGGTGCTCGTCAATCCGGTGACGGACTGGGATCTCACGCGCGGCTCCGGGATCGAGAACGCCGAGGGCTACTTGCTCACGGGCGCGCTGATGCAGTGGTTCTGGGACCACTACGCGGACCTGCCCGACCGCAAAGATCCCCGCGCCTCTCCCCTGCGCGCGAAGGATTTATCCCGGCTGCCGCCGGCACTCATCGTGACCTGCGAGTTCGACCCGCTCCGCGACCAGGGAGCCGCCTATGCCGACGCACTGGCCGCGGCAGGCGTCGCATCGCGGCACCTGCCGTGCCGCGGCCACATTCACACTTCGCTCATGGCGGTCGACGTCATCATTTCTGGCGCGGCCGCGAGGGCCGAAATCGCCACGGCCCTGCGCGGCCTCCTGGGCGCCGCCGCCCCGACCTGACTGCGCCATTTCAGCGTTGCGTGCCCGCCCTTCGGTGGCCGCTCGATTTATTGGGCATACTTCGTTGGCGAGCGAAACGACGGGCTCGGCCGCCTGGTATCATCAATGGCATGTTGATGAATGTCTCAGGGTACCACTCGAGATCCCAATGTATCTCACGCTCGACAAGAAGGGGACCCTCTATGAGCAAATCGCGAGGGCAATCAAGCTAGAGATCCTCGAAGGACGCGTCGTCGCGGGCAGCAAGCTGCCCTCTACCCGCGCCCTGGCAACCGCACTCGGCGTTGCCCGGAAAACAGTGCTGCAAGCCTATGAGTTGCTTTGCGCGGAGGAACTCGCCATCGCTCGAGGCGGCTCGGGCACGCGCGTGGCAAAAGTCAGTCCCGCAACGCGGCCTCCGCAGCGCGCGAGGGTTGTCCCGGTCTCGCGCTACGCCTCCCGAGTCCGATCGCTGCCGCCCGTGACGCTCGCCGGCGCGCACGTGAGCGGTCGTCCGAGATACAACTTGCTGTACGGCGAGCCGCTCATGGATCCCGGTCTTTTCCATTCGTGGCGGCGCAAGCTGGCGGCCGCGGCCCTGCGTGCCGGGCCCACGTATCCTGCCGCCGGTGGATATCTGCCGTTGCGTCGCGCCATCGCGGACTATCTGGCGCGGCGGCGCGGCGTGTTGTGCAATGCCTCGGACGTGCTCATCGTGGCTGGCACCCAACAGGCGCTCACGCTGGTCGAGCGCGTGCTTCTGGATCCGGGCGATCGCGTGATCGTGGAAGATCCGCACTACCAGCTTGCCCTGCACAGCCTGCTCGCGCACGGTGCACGCGTGAAAAGCGCCCGCACCGACGCTGAGGGTCTCGTCGTTCGCGAATTGCCGCTGCGCCCCACGCGTCTTGTGTTCGTCACGCCGTCGCATCAATTCCCGTCCGGCGTGGTCATGACCCTGAACCGGCGCCTGGAACTACTGAGATGGGCCGCTCGCACCGGAAGCTGGATATTCGAGGATGACTACGACACGGAGTTCCATGCGGGCGGCCGGCCGTTGCCCGCCTTGCGATCCTTGGATCTTGCCGACCGCGTCCTATATGTGGGCAGCTTCTCGAAGACACTGTTTCCATCATTGCGCCTGGGCTACATCGTCTGTCCCGCGGCGCTGCGCGATGCCTTGTACAAGGCGAAGCTGCTCGATGATCTTGGCTCGCCGTCGGTGGAACAGGCGGCGCTTGCCACCTTCATCCACAGCCGGCAGTACGAGAAGCATCTGCGCAAATCGGTCACGGAGCTGATCAACCGCCGACGCACCGTCATCGATGCGCTGCAGCGTCTCGCGGGTTCGCACATCGAAATCGGCCCGCACGTGGCGGGGATGCATTTCGTCATTTGGTTTCGCCATCTGGGCTTCGATGGGCTCAGCGCATTTATTGAGCGCGCCAAATCGGTCGGGCTGGGCGTGTATCCGATTCATCCCTACTACCGCATGCTGCCCGCCCGGCCAGGATTGCTCATCGGATACGCAGGCTGTTCCGTGGGACAATTGAAGACCGCCGTCGAACTCTTTGCGCGCTGCCTGGAGGGTGCGGGCTCTCCTTGAAGCCGTCGCCTTAGAATTGCGCGATGAGTTCGCCGAAGATGAACCTTCCCAAGGCATCGTAGGCTTGTGGGAATGTGTTGCCGTTGCCGGCAGGCGGCCCAGGCAGAGTGCTTGCTCCAATGATTGGTGGATCCTTGTCGAGGATGTTGTTGACCCCCAAGCGCAGCGTCACCTTGTCGCCGAGCTTCATCGCCGCGGTCAAATCGAAGTAGCTGTAAGAACTGATGAAGGCATCGGTGCTGGAAATGCCGCCATTCGCAATGGTGCCGGGGGCTGCGGTCAGATTGGGATTGCCGCTGAGCTGCTCGGTTTTAACCGGGGAAAAATAGCGCCAGGCGAGGGAGACATCGAGCCCGTTCCAGGGCGTCGACCATGTGGTGCGCAGCGTGTTGCGCCAGCGGAATACCGGAATCCCCGCGCCGGTCGTGAATGAACTGCAGGTGGTACCGTACAGTCCGGCGCAGTCGTAGGCAGAACTCGGCGTGTTCGCGATGGGCTCCACTTCATACTTATTGATGTAGGTGCCGACGAGCGCGGTGCGGATCTTCCCCAGGGACCCGATGTCGAAGGAGTAACTCAAGTCGACGTCCACGCCGCGTTCCAACAGGGATCCGTTGTTGACCAAGGGGTCGGTGATGAAACCGGTGGGCAGGAGAAACAGCGAACCGAGCGCGTCGCGATGGATGTTGCCGCACAGCACGTCGTTCGTCAGACATTGGTTGAGAATGTTTGCGCCGCCCAGGCCTTGAATGACGCCTTCGATCTTGATGTTGTAGTAGTCGATTTGCGCGCGAAAACCGGGAACGAAAGCGGGCGTCCAGCCGATTCCAAAGGAAGTCGTCAGCGCCGTTTCCGGCTTGAGTGCCGGATTGCCGCCGAGCAATCCGTTGTATTGACCCGCCGGATTTGACTCCACATGGCCATACTGCGCCGCCGTGACGCCGGTCCGCGCGCAGGCGGCCGCAGAGGCCGCCGGGGTGGCGCCGGAGCAGGGATCGGAGGTGTAGCTGCCATCGAGCAAGACCGACGCCGGCGAGAACAACTCGACCACGTTCGGGGCGCGAACGGCGCGCGCAAAACTGCCCCGCAGTCTGACATCGTGCACCGGCGACCAGTCGACGCCGAACTTGTAGGTGTTGGTTTTGAAACCCAAGTTGTAGCTCGAGTAGCGATAGCCGGTTTCCACATCCAACGATTGCGCAAGAGGCTTGTCCTCCAACAGCGGCATGCGCGCCTCGAGAAAGCCCTCGCGGGAAATGATGCCGCCGCTAACGGGCAGCGTCGCACCGCCGGATCCTGACAGATTTCCGGACTGCGCCTCCGCATCCGGCAGAGAGGAAGTCTTCACGTCGCGGTACTCGCCGCCAAGATTGACCTTCAATCCCGTGCTTGCCAGCGGTGATTGCACCCCATATTTGCCGAGATCTCCGGTTAAATTGACGTTCGCCACGGTGTGCTCGACCCGCCCTATGGCCGAGGAGGGGGTGTAAAGATAGTTGAGGGCGGCCTGCGTCACGCCGCCCAGGCTAAAGATGTTGTACGGCACGCAAGGCGGCCCCGAGGTGCAGACGGGAGCGGCGGCCGTGCCGGTCACGTTCAGCGCGTTGGTGATCTTGTTTATGTCGAAGGAATTTTGCGTGAAGACAGGCGTGTTCACGAAGCTCCATTGAAAGCTTGCGTCGTAGTCCCAAACATCGTCGATCTTGCCCTTGACGCCGAGCACCTCGTGGAAATCCGTGTGCTCGAGAACACTCAGGCGATCGCCACCCTCGACGTTGCGGCGGCCGATGAGAACCGTGGTGTTGTTCGCCGTGTTGCCGCCGCACCAGGTGTTGAGTTCCTGGGTCGAGAGGAACGGATTGGCGCAATTGAAGGAAAACTCGCCGGCGAAAACGCCGCCGGGCGCGATTTGCGCGGTCGACTTGTCGTCCATGAACATCGCCTGCGAATACACCGTGGCGTGTTCGTTGAACTCGTAGTGCAGGAACGCGCCGGCCGTGTAGCGCTCATCCGGCCGCTGGTAGAAATTGAGCGGGCCGAAGTTGTACAAATTGGCGGCGGTAAAGGGCACCAAGGAGCCGCCGGGGCCGATGGTATTTTCAATTCCGCCCTTCACCGGGACGCCGTTGATCGCTTCGACCGTGAATCGTCCCGGATACGAGGTCGATGAACCGGCGCACGAGAATTTGCCGGAGTTGTTCGTCACAAATCCCGAACCCAAGGTGCAGGCGCTGTAGTCGTACTGGCTCTGCAGCACCGCGGCGATGTTGCGGTAGGTGGCGTAGAAGGTCGCATTGCCCTTGCCATCGGCGCTATTGAGGCCGGCGATGAATGCCAGGGACTTCTGCGCGCCCGGATTGACGCTCGAGGGAGCTTGTTGAAACCCCGACGCGGCGATCGCTTCCTGGACGCCGCCCGGATTGTTGTTGCCGTGCTGATAGATGCCGGCGTCGGCGACCAGCTTTACGCCCTCGAAGTGATCGTTCATTTTGAAGTTGACCACGCCCGCGACGGCATCTGCGCCATAGACCGAGGAAGCACCGCCCGTCAATACTTCGATGCTGTCGACCATTTCGACGGGAATCATGTTGATGTCGGATGCGCTGACGGCCGGGTCGCCGGGTCCCAAGCGAAAGCCGTTGACCAGCACCAGGGTGCGTTTGTCGTTGAGGCCGCGCAAATTGACCGTCGCAGCGCCGGTCGCCCCGTTGGATACGTTGCTGCCCTGCGCCGCGAACACCTGCGGCAGCGAGTTGAGCAGATCCTCCACCCGCGTCACCCCGGTCTGCTGTATGTCGACCGCGGAGACGAAGGTGACGGGGCTGATGGAAACCTGATTCGGCGCCGAAATGCGCGAGCCCGTAACAATGACTTCCTGCAGAGTGTCCGCCGCCGCCGGCTCGGCAGCCGCAACGGCCTGTGCTTGCGCCGCGGGCGCGGCGGCCGTAGTTGCGGCCGTGACAAGTGCCATGCGGATTGCAAGTCGCAGTTTATGATTTCCCATAGTTGCTCCCGTGACCATCGGCGTCCAAATGCCGGTCGACCTTCCTGCCATGATTTGATGATTGCTTCTCGCCACAGACTGCGACGACCGCCCGGCGCCGCATTCCTACCGACGCAGCGTAGTGCAGCGCTGAATGCAATCAACATCCACTTCGCAGCTAAAAAAGGCGGCCACTTGCCTGATCCGTCGTGTCGCGGCCGTGCAACATACGCAGGCCTTTGCTTTATATCTAAATTATTTAGATATGCTATAATGAAGCATGAAGCGAATTATCTGCATGGGCGGCGGACCGGCCGGCCTGTACGCCGCGATTCTGTTCAAGAAGGCGTTGCCGGGCGCCGCCGTAGAAATATTCGAACGCAACCGTCCGGACGACACCTTCGGCTGGGGCGTGGTGTTTTCAGACAGCACCATGGGCAATTTCCTTGAAGCCGACGCGCCCTCGCATGCCCGCATCGTCGACGAGTTCTACCACTGGGACGACATCGACGTGCATTTCAAGGGCCAGACCGTCCGCTCCGGCGGCCACGGTTTCGCCGGGATCTCGCGCCGCAAGCTGCTCAACATTCTGCAAAAGCGAGCTGCCTCGCTGGGCGTGAAGCAAACCTTCCAGCACGAGATCGACGATGCCGATGAGTTCGGCAGCGCGGATCTCGTGGTGATTGCCGAGGGCGCCAACAGCAAGGCCAGGACGCGGCAGGTCGAGAAGTTCGGCCCCAGCATCGAGGTGCGCAAGTGCCGGTACATTTGGCTGGGAACAACGCAGAAGTTCGTGGCATTCACCTTCGCATTCGAGAAGACGGAATTCGGCTGGTTTCAAATTCACGCCTATCAGTTCAGCAAGGACCTTTCCACGGTCATCGTGGAAACGCGCGAGGAGACCTGGGCGGCGCATGGGCTCGACAAGGCCGACGTCGACCAGTCGATCGCCTTCTGCGAGAAGTTGTTCGCCGTCTATCTTGGCAGCGCACCGCTCCTGTCCAACGCGCGGCACTTGCGCGGCTCGCCCTGGCTCAACTTCAATCGGATTACATGCCGGCACTGGCATGACGGCACCCGCGTGCTCATCGGCGATGCGGCGCACACCGCGCATTTTTCGATCGGCTCGGGCACCAAACTGGCGATGGAGGATGCCATCTCGCTGGTGCGGCATGTCAGCCACGCAAAGGACGTGCAATCCGGGCTGGAGTCCTATCAAGTCGAGCGCAGTGTCGAAGCGCAAAAATTGCAGAATGCGGCGCGCAACCGCATGGAGTGGTTCGAGAATGTCGCGCGCTACGAAAACATGGAGCCGCTGCAATTCGCATACAGCTTGTTATCGGGAAGCCAGCGCATCGGCCACGCAAATCTGAAGCTGCGCGACGCGGGGTTCATCGACAAGGTCGAAACCCGTTTGGCGGCGAAATGCGGCGGCATTGCACGTCCGCTTCCGCCGATGTTTCTGCCGTTTCGGCTGCGCGGCATGCAGCTCGCAAACCGTGTAGTGGTGTCGCCGATGGCCCAATATCGAGCGGTGGAGGGCGTCCCGACCGACTGGCATCTGGTTCATTATGGCGCGCGCGCGACCGGCGGCGCCGGCCTGGTATTCACCGAGATGACCTGTACGTCGGCGGATGCGCGCATCTCGCCCGGCTGCACCGGCTTGTGGAACGAGGCCCAGGGCGCCGCGTGGCGGCGCATCGTGGAGTTCGTGCACGCTGAATCGCCGGCGCGCATTTGCCTGCAGCTCGGTCATGCGGGCCGCAAAGGTTCGACGCAGCTGGGATGGCAGGAAGCGGATCACCCCTTAAACCGCGGCAATTGGCCGCTGTGGGCGCCCTCGCCGCTGCCGTACTTGCCCGGCATCAGTCAGGTGCCGCAAGAAATGACGCCGGCACGGATGGAATCCGTGAAGAACGATTTCGTGCGTGCGGCGACGCTCGGCGCCGAAGCCGGATTCGACATGCTTGAGTTGCATATGGCGCATGGTTACCTGCTGGCGAGTTTCCTCTCTCCCCTGACCAACATAAGAAACGATGAGTACGGGGGATCCGTGCAGAATCGCTTGAAGTTTCCGCTTCAGGTGCTCAGCGCGGTACGCGCGGCTTGGCCGGCTGACAAGCCGGTGAGCGTGCGCATATCGGCGTGTGATTGGGCGGAAGGCGGCCTGAGCGAAGCGGACGTGATCGTCATTGCCAAGTCGTTGGCAGCGGCGGGCGCCGATATTCTCGATATTTCCAGCGGACAGACGGTGGCCGCTCAACAGCCCGTATATGGGCGCATGTGGCAGACGCCGCTCGCCGACCTGGTAAGAAATTTGAGCGGGGTTCCCACTATTGCCGTCGGAAATATTTACGAGCCCGATCATGTCAACTCGATCATCGCCGCGGGCCGCGCGGATCTGTGCGCCATTGCGCGTCCGCACCTGGCAAATCCTTCCTGGACGCTTGCGGCCGCCGCTGCGCAGGGCCACGCGGAACAGTGGTGGCCCGAGCCCTATCAGCCCGCCAAGAGCCAGCTCGAGCGCGCCGCGTCGCGCGTCGCCGCGGGCACCGCATGAACGGCAACAAGCCCCTGCAGGGTCGGCACGCGCTGGTAACCGGCGCCGGCCGCGGCATCGGCGCAAGCATCGTGCGCTCGCTGATCGCGCAGGGCGCCAAGGTGAGCATGCTCGGTCGCACGGCTGCCACGCTTGAAGGACTCGCGGCCGAATTGAGGAGCTCCGGCGCGCAGACGTTTTGCGCAACCGCGGACGTCGCCAAACGCGAGTCCCTGGACGCCGCGTTTGCCGGCGCGCGCGCCATGTTCGGGCCCATCGAGATCCTGATCAACAACGCCGGGCAGGCGATCAGCGCGCCAATCACCAAACGCGACGATGCGCTCTGGGAACGCCTGCTGGCCATCAACCTGTCGGGCACGTATTTCGGCATGCAAGCGGCGTTGCCCGACATGTTCCAAGGCGGCTTCGGACGAATCGTCAACATCGCGAGCACCGCGGGACTCACCGGCTACTCCTATGTCGCGGCCTACTGCGCCGCGAAACATGGTGTCATCGGCCTCACCCGTGCGGTGGCCCGGGAAGTCGCCTCGCGCAACATAACAGTCAATGCAGTGTGTCCTGGGTACACGGATACGGACCTGGTCAGAGAGGCGGCGGCAAAAATATCCGCGGTGACCGGCCGTAAGATCGAAGACGCGCTGCAGACCATGACGAAATCGAATCCGCAGGGTCGGCTCGTCCAACCCGTCGAAGTTGCCAACGCCGTCACGTGGCTGTGCCTGCCCGGCAGCGAATCGGTCACCGGGCAGAGCATCGTGGTGGCCGGCGGAGAATTGATGTGAGCGCGGCCGTGGGTCTGGATACGCGATTGACCGACGATCATCATGAATCGCTGCGCCTGTGGCTGCGCTTGCTGACGTGCACGCACCTCATCGAGAACCACGTGCGCAAAGCCTTAGGCAAGCAATTCAAAACCACGCTGCCGCGTTTTGATCTGATGGCCCAGCTCGAGCGGGCGCCGCAAGGATTGCAGATGGGCGAGCTGTCGCGACGCATGCTGGTGACCGGCGGCAACATAACCGGAATTGCCGATCAATTGGAGCGCGCCGGCCTGATCGTTCGAACGGAAGATCCGGCCGATCGCCGCGCCTACCTGGTCAAACTCACCAAGGACGGACGCCGGCAGTTTTCGCAGATGGCGGCCGAGCACGAGTCCTGGATCGTGAGTCTCTTCTCCGGCATTCCGAAGCGCGAGCAGCGCGCATTGAATGAATCCTTGTCGCATTTGCGCGCACAACTGACGCGGAAGTCACCATGAAAGACACCATGACCGATTACCAGGCCCGGCATTTCCTCTGGTCCGTACAAAATCGAGTCGGGTCGATCACTTTGAATCGTCCCGAGCGGAAAAACCCCCTCACCTTCGACAGCTACGCGGAACTGCGGGATCTCATGCGCCGGCTGCCCTACGTCTCGGACGTTAAAGTGATCGTCATCGGCGGTGCGGGTGGAAATTTTTGCTCCGGCGGGGATGTGCAGGAGATTATCGGCCCGCTGACGCGCATGAGCATGCCCGAGCTGCTCGACTTCACTCGCATGACGGGCGATCTCGTCAAGGCAATGCGCGCCTGCCCCCAACCCATCATTGCCGCCGTCGACGGCGTGTGCGCGGGTGCCGGCGCCATCCTGGCCATGTCTTCCGACATTCGACTCAGCACACCTCGCTCCAAGACCGCATTCTTGTTCACGCGCGTGGGACTCGCGGGCTGCGACATGGGGGCCTGCGCCATCTTGCCCCGCATCATCGGTCATGGACGCGCCGCCGAACTGCTCCTGTCGGGCCGCACTATGGGGTCCGACGAAGCGCTCGCCTGCGGCTTCTACAGCCGCCTGCTACCCGTCGAAGAGTTGGGCACGGCGGCCGGATTACTCGCGCAGGAGCTGGCGGATGGTCCGACGTTTGCGCATGGCATGACCAAATCCATGCTCAATCAGGAGTGGAACATGGGACTGGATCAAGCGCTCGAGGCCGAGGCGCAGGCGCAGGCGCTTTGCATGAAAACAGACGACTTTCGCCGTGCCTACGAAGCTTTTTCGGCAAAACAACGCCCGGTATTCGAAGGCAACTAGCAATGAGCACGAGACGATGAGCATCGAGACATTGCAACCCGCGGAGTGGGCTCGCCCGAAAGGATATGCCAACGGCGTGGCCGCTCGCGGTCGGATGATATTCATTTCGGGCCAGATCGGTTGGGATGCGCAGGGGCAATTCGGCAGCGACAATCTGACCGAGCAGGTAGAACAGGCACTTCGCAACATTGTGCGCGTGCTGGAGGAGGCCCAGGGGGAGCCGCGTCACTTGGTCCGATTGACCTGGTATGTGTTGAGTCGCGATGCCTATCTTCGCGAGGCGCGCGCAATCGGCGCTGCCTACCGAGAAGTGATGGGCAAGCATTTTCCGGCGATGTCGGTCGTGGAAGTGCGGGCATTGGTCGAGCAGCGCGCGCTGGTGGAAATAGAAGCAACCGCCGTGATACCCGACCCGTAAGCCGATGGCCACCTGGCGTCCACCTGAACGCATCAAGTACGCGCCGCTCGAGGCGCCCTGGCCCGGCTCGTCCGAGGCGCAGCAATCGCAGTTATACCAGCCCATCATGGTGGGTTCGGTTCGCTTGGCCTCACGCACCTGGGTTCCAGCCATGGTTCCCTGGCGCGCATCCGAAGACGGCGACGTAACACCCTCGGTGCTCGCCTGGTATGAGCGGTTTGCGCGCGGCCGTCCCGCGGCGCTGGTCGTGGAGGCCACGGGCGTGCGCGATGTCGCCAGCGGACCCCTGCTGCGCATCAGCGATGATCGTTTCCTGCCCGGCCTCGAGCGACTGACGGAGTGCGTGCGCCGGGCCAGCAACGGCGAGACCAAGCTCTTCATACAAATCATCGATTTCTTGAGCATCCGGCGGCGTCCTGCTCCGCAGAAATATTTCGAGCGCTTTTTGACCGTGACGCCGCGGCACCGCGAATTTCTGCAAATGCCCGACGCCGACGAGGCGAGCATCCGAACGCGATTGGCGGCGCTGAATGAAGCCGAGTTGGCGCAGGCGTTGACTGCGCGCGAGCTCGAGTCATTGCGGAAGGGTTATCGGCAGCGCGTCACGGATACCGATGTGGCAGCGGTCCGTGATTTGCCGGCGACGCTTCCCGCGGTGTTCGCGGCCGCCGCGGTTCGCGCCCGCCAAGCCGGCTTCGACGGCGTCGAACTGCACTACGCGCATGCCTACACCATGGCTTCATTTCTCTCGGCGCTCAACAGCCGATCCGATGGCTACGGCGGCGGACGGGAACAGCGAGTCCGGCTGCCGCTCGAGGTGCTCGCGGCGGTACGATCGCAGGTCGGACCGGCATTTCCAGTCGGCTGCCGAATGCTGGCCGAGGACTGCATCGAGTCCGGCAGCACCGTCGATGACACGGAATATTTTGCCGAACGCTTCGCGGCGGCCGGCATGGATTTCATCTCTTTGTCGCGCGGCGGAAAATTCGAGGACGCATCGCAGCCAAAAGTGGGCGAAGCCGCGTATCCCTACACGGGCCGGAGCGGTTACGAGTGCATGCCCTCGTATTATTCCGACGCGAAGGGGCCTTTCGGGCGCAATGTCGATGCATCCTCGCGCATCCGCGCGAAACTCCGCCGCGCGGGATTCTCCACCCCCATCGTGCTTTCCGGCGGCATCCATCACTTTGCCCAGGCGGAACAAGCGTTGTCCAGCGGCGCTGCCGACATCGTAGGATTCGCTCGTCAAGCGCTGGCGGATCCCGATTGGTTCGTGAAGGTCCGCAGCGGTCGCGGCGATACGGTGCGGCTTTGCATCTACACCAATTATTGCGAAGCCCTCGATCAGCGCCACCGCGAGGTGACCTGCGAACTCTGGGATAGGAGCGGTCTGGATGAACCCGGCATCATGCTGTCGGCGGACGGCAAGCGCCGGCTGGTTCCACCCTAGGAGCCCACCACGGCCTGCGCCGCGCGCCTTGCATCCGCTCACTCGCGCTGCCAACGCGGCTCACGCGGAATACACAGGCAGGCCCCCGGCCTGCTTCGGTATCATTGACGGAAATCCAGACTGCGAGCATCCAGTGTCAAAACTCCGTGTCAGAAGCTTTTCCCTGTCCCTCGACGGTTACGGCGCCGGGCCCAACCAGGATTTGAACAATCCGCTCGGGGTGCGGGGGCCCGAAATGTTTGAATGGTTCTTTGCGACCCGAGTGTTTGCCAAGTTCCAGGGCAAGGATGGCGGCGAGACCGGCATCGACAACAGCATTGCCGAGCAGGGTTTTGAAGGTATCGGCGCTTGGATCATCGGCCGCAACATGTTCGGCCCGATCCGAGGGCCGTGGCTGGACGAAACTTGGACGGGTTGGTGGGGCGAGGAACCGCCATACCACGTTCCGGTCTTCGTGTTGACGCACCACCCCCGCCCGTCGCTGCGCATGGCGGGCGGTACAGAGTTTCACTTCATCACCGGGGGCATCGACACCGCGTTGCGGCTGGCCACCGCAGCGGCCGGCGGGCGGGACGTTCGACTCGGCGGCGGCGTGGCGACGATTCGGCAGTACTTGCGCTTGAAGCTGATCGACGAGCTTCATCTCGCCGTGCGTCCCGTGCTGTTGGGATCCGGCGAGCATCTCATGCAGGGCATCGACCTGCACGCGCTGGGCTACGAGTGCACCAAGAGCGTGGCGGGCGAACGCGCGACGCACATGTTCGTGCACAAACGCGCTTGAGCGCGCCGTCCGGCAAACCAGCGAGTCGTCACCACGCCACTGCTTCGCCGTCCTTGCGAAAATCCGAGCCTGAACGATAGTAGCCCGCGACGTGCCTGATGGTATCGGTTCCCGCCTGTGCTTGCGACGGATCGGCGACGAACATCAGAATCTGCACGCCGCCCATCTCCTCGCCGTTGACCGACTTCACCGTGTGGCCCATCGCGGCGAGCTTTGCGCCCACCAAGTCATACAGAGGCGTCTCCAAGCTGAGCGTATTGGGCACCTGCGCATGGCGGAATCTCGCCATATCCGCGCCCGCCTGTAGATTGGCGCCGAGATCGAAGATGCTGACCAACAGCTGCGCGTGTCCCTGCGCCTGCATGTCGCCGCCCATCAACGTTACGGTCATCAGCGGCTGATCTTTGTGCATCACGAAGCCCGCCGACAGCGTGTTGTAAGGCCGCTTGTGAGGCTCGATGGCATTGGGGCTTTTGGGATTGAGGGTAAATAGCGCGCCGCGATTGTGCAAAATGAAACCGTAGCCGGGCACCGTCACCCCCGAGCCGAAGGCGGAAAAATTGCTGTTCACCCAGGAGACCATGTTGCCTTCGTCGTCGGCGGTCGACAGCACGATCGTGTCGCCGGACATGGAAAAATTCCCTTTGGGGCCGGGTGTCGACGCGCGCTGCGGGTCTACTTTTCCGCAAAGCGAAGCGGCATACGCTTCCGACAGTAATTTCGCGAGCGGCACGGCCGAGAAATTCGGATCCGCGTTGTATTGATACAAATCGGCGTAGGCGAGCTTTTTTGCCTCGACCAGGAAATGCCAGTACATGGGGTTTGCCGGTCCCAGTGATGCCAAAGTCTGGCCGGTCGACCATACCGGCACGCACGCTTGCAGGATGTTCAAGATTTCTTCCGCGGCCCAGGATTGCGCCGGCGGCGGAAGTTCCAGGATGTCGTAGCCATGATACTGCGTGCGCGCGGGTTCCACCCATTCGCCCTTGTAGGCCGCCAGATCCTCGAGCGTCATCGTCCCGCCGAGCGCGCGCGACTTCGCCACGATGGCCTGCGCGATCTCTCCTTTGTAGAACGCGTCCGCGCCTTTCGACTGCAGCAAGCGCAGTGTTCGTGCAAGATCCGGATTGCGGAAGATTTGTCCGGGCTGCGGCTGCAACCCATTCACATACCAGGTCTTCACTGAATCGGGATCCGGCGAGGTGCAACAGGCCTGCAGCGGCAACGCATTGGGCAGCCGCCAGTCATGCGCAATGCGCTCCGAGATCGGATATCCGCCTTGCGCATACTCCGCCGCCGGTTCGAGCACCTCTTTGAAAGTCAGTTTACCGAAACGCTTGAGCACCGCCTGCCAGCCCCACACGGCGCCGGGCACCGTGACCGGCAGGATCCCGCCCGCAGGCATGCCCGAACCCGGGCCCCAGTTTTTCGGATTCCAGGTGTAACCCAGTTTATTGAATCTCTCGATGGTTGCGCCCGTGGGTGCCATGCCGCTGGCGTTCAGCACGAATACCTTGTGTTCCTTGGCGGAGTAGATCAGGGCGAATAGATCCCCTCCCATGCCCACCATCATGGGCTCCGTTACGTTGAGCATCGCGGCCGTCGCAACCGCGGCGTCGATGGCGTTTCCACCGTGCCGCAGAATCTGCAATCCGGCTTGCGCGGCCAACGGTTGGCTGGTCACGACCATGCCATGCTGCGCCATCACCTCGGAGCGGCTCTGTGCCGGCCAGCCCTCGGTGCGAACGCCGCGAACGGCGCTGCAAAAGGCGGGCAATGGAGTCGATTCGCAGGTTTGCATCTTCGGCGACTGAGCGAATGCGTGGCCTGAAACCAGGACGCTCATCAAAGCAATTGGATAAATTGATTTTTGCATCGGCCGCCTGCTGGTTGCACGAATTCTCAAAGGGTCGCCGATATTGCCACTTTCCCGCAGCGGTTTCACGCCTGCGCATTGACCTTTCGGATCGCGCCGTCCTAATAATGCATGTTGTCTTGCAAAGCGGAGCGGCTCAACATTGATTTGGTTATTGCAACTCAAAACGCTGCTGAAGGACTTGATTCTCCCGCCCGCGGGCCCGTTGTTGCTGGCGCTGCTGGGATTGGTGCTGCTCAAGAGGCGGCCGCCGCTGGCGCGGATATGTTTGGCGGCGGCCATTGCGTCGTTGTGGCTGCTGTCGATGCCGATCGTGTCAGACGCGTTGACGCGTGTCGTGGAACTGTATCCGCCCCTGGACCTGCATCTTGCCGGCAATGCTCAGGCCATCGTGATCCTGGGCGGCGGCGGACAGCGCGCGTTTGCTCCGGAGTACGGCGGCCCCGCCGCCGAGCCATACCTGCTCGAGCGGCTGAGCTATGGCGCCTACGTTGCCAAACAGACCGGCCTGCCCATTCTCGTCACCGGATTTTCGATCGAGGCTCGCGCCATGCGCGACACGCTGCGGCGAAATTTTGGGACCGAGACACGCTGGGTGGACGATGAGGCCCACGATACCTTCCAGAATGCGCGCAATTCCGCAAGGATACTGATCGCCGAGGGCGTCCGCCGCATTGTCCTGGTCACACGCGCCACGCACATGCGGCGCTCGGTGCAAGAATTCACCGATGCAGGCTTCGAAGTCATACCCGCACCCGCTGGAATCCTGGCGGCGCGCGACTTTGGCATACTGCGGTATTTGCCGAATGCGGATGCGCTGATGCGATCGCAAACGGCCATTTACGAGCTGATCGGCGAGCCCGTGCGGATCCTTCTGTCCGCCAGCCACGTGCGGCGGCACTGATACCCCGGCACGGTGAAATTGACCGGCTCGAATTCTCGTCAGGCAGGGTGAGAAGACTCAAGGCACTGTTGTCTTCGTGCCTTGAGTCTTCTCACCCTCCCTGGCTACCGATAGCGCCCCATCAATTTATCGAGCGCCGCGCTGCCCGGCGAAAGCTTGTCGAACGGGATGCTGTTGAGCGGCGCCTTGGCGGTGCGATTCAGGTTGTGAAACTCGGTGTTGTCCGCGTCATCGATGTGGATGAGCCCGGTCACGTATTCATTTTGCTTGAGCTTGTTCTCGATGTAGTTGTACGCAGCGGTGCGATCCGTCGGGTCATAGGAGGGATCAAGCTTGCGCAACACGACGCGGCTGCCGTCATGCAGACTGACCGGAATGGCCTCGCCCGCCGGATAGTCCACCGCTATCTCCTCGGCCCGCGGCACAAAGTCGGCTTCGATCGCGGGATGATAATGTTCGCGCGTAAAGCCGTAACTCTTGGTCGAGCCCTCGTGGTCGTTGAAGGTCACACAGGGCGAGAGCACGTCTATCAGCGCAAAGCCGTTGTGGCGCATGCCGGCTTGGATGAGCGGCACGAGCTGTGCCTTGTCGCCGGAAAAGCTGCGTGCGACGAACGTCGCGCCCAATGAAAGGGCCAGCAACACCGGGTCGATCGGCGGCGAGGAGTTGGTCTCGCCGCGCTTCGCCTTGCTGCCGATATCCGCGGACGCGGAGAACTGCCCCTTGGTGAGTCCGTAAACGCCGTTGTTCTCGACGATGTACAGCATGTTGACGTTGCGGCGGATCACATGCACCAATTGGCCGACGCCGATCGACAGCGAATCGCCGTCGCCGGACACCCCAACATAGGTGAGGTTGCGATTCGCGGCATTTGCCCCGCTGGCGATCGAGGGCATGCGGCCGTGGACGGAATTGAATCCATGCGCGCCGCTCACGAAGTAAGCAGTGGTTTTCGACGAACAGCCGATGCCCGACAGCTTGACCAATTGCTCCGGCTGCAGCGACAGTCCCCAGCACGCCTCGACCAGGGCCGCCGTCACGGAATCGTGACCGCATCCGGCACACAGGGTCGACATGCTGCCTTCGTATTGACGGCGCGTGAGCCCCAATTCATTGGTGGGCAGGGAGGGGTGGGCGACTTTGGGTTTGTTGATGTATGACATGCAGGACTCGGGTGTAGGGGGCCTAGCGCGGAACCGCGCTCAGTCGCGGCGCCTCGGCGAGTTTGGCGCGGATCTCATCGACAATCGGTTGCGCTGAAATCGGCAGCCCGCTGTAGCTCAAGATGGAAAAGAGCTTGGCTTTCTCGACGGCGGTTTCGAGCGTCAGCAGGGACTTCAGTTGCGCGTCCCGATTTTGCTCGACCACGAAGATGGTCGCGTGCGATTTGAGAAACGCCTCCACGTCGCTGTTGAACGGGAACGCCTTGACGCGCAGATAGTCGACCTCGATCTTCTGCTGCTTGAGCACGTCGAGCGCCTCGCGGATCGCACCATCGCAACTGCCGATGCTGACGATGCCGACCGCGCCGTTGCCCTTGCCGATCAAAGCCGGTTTCGGCAGATATTTGGGAGCGTTGGCGAACTTGCGCTTCAGCCGATCGAGCACCACTTGGTACTCGGCGGAATCCTCGGTATATCCGCCATACTGGTTGTGGCCGGAGCCGCGTGTGAAATAGGCACCTTTGGGAGAAGTCCCCGGCAACGTGCGGTATGGAATCGCGTCATCGTCACGATCCAAGTACCGGTAGAATTTTTCCAGACCGTCGATCTCTTGCTTCGACAGCACCTTGCCCCGGTCCGGTCGGTAGGCATCGTCCCATTTCAAGTCCGGGCACATCCAATCGTTCATGCCGATGTCCAGGTCCGACATCACGAAGACCGGCGTCTGCAGACGCTCGGCAATGTCGAAGGCCTGCACGGCCATGTAAAAACATTCCTCGGGATTTGCCGGAAATAGCAGTACATGCCGGGTATCGCCATGCGACGCGTAGGCGCACAACATGATGTCTCCCTGCTGCGTGCGTGTCGGCATGCCGGTGGAGGGCCCGACTCGTTGCACGTCGAAAATGACGCAGGGCACCTCGGCGTAATAGGCCAGGCCGATGAATTCATTCATCAGGGAGATCCCCGGCCCGCTCGTGGGGGTAAAGGCCCGGGCCCCGTTCCACGAGGCGCCCAAAACCATGCCCACCGCCGCCAATTCGTCTTCCGCCTGCAGGACCGCGAAGTTTCTCTCGCCGGTCTGCGCATCGACGCGGTAGCGTTCGCAAAAGCCCTTGAAGGCATCCATCAACGAGGTTGACGGTGTGATGGGATACCAGGCGCCCACCGTTGCGCCTGCAAACACGCAGCCGAGGCCCGCCGCGGTGTTGCCGTCGATCATGATGTGGCCGCGGGTCTTGTCCATGTGCTCGACGCGCAGCGGCAGCGGCGAGGCCAAGTTCTCCTTGACGTAGTCGTATCCCAGGCGCAGCGCTTTCGTATTCGAGTCGAGCAGCTTCGGCTTCTTGCCGTAGCTCTCGCTCAACAGACCGCTGATCACGTCGAGGTCGACGTCGAGCAGTGCCGCCAGCACGCCGGCATAGGCGATGTTCTTCAGAAGGATGCGGTTGCGCACGCCGTCGAAGTTCTCGTTCACCAGCTTGGCAAGCGGCACGGCAATCACCGTGATGTCGCCGCGCTGCAGGAGCGCGCTGCGCGGCCAGGTCGAGTCGTAGATCAAATATCCGCCGGAGCGCAGTTCGCGAATGTCCTTGGAGTAGGTCTCCGCGTTCATCGCGACCATGATGTCGACGTGGCTGGCGCGCGCGACATGGCCGTCGCGGGTCACGCGAATCTCATACCAGGTGGGCAGACCTTGAATATTCGAGGGAAAATAGTTCTTGCCGGTAACGGGCACGCCCATGCGGAAGATCGCCTTCATGATCAGCGAATTGGCGCTGGCGGATCCCGTGCCGTTGACGTTGGCGAACTTCACCACGAAATCGTTTACACGGTTCGCCTCGGCGATCAGGCTGGGCATGCACGAACCTCCTCATCAATGGCCAACGGGATTCGAATGGTCGATTTCTGCATGTCCCATGCAGCCGTCGGACAGCGCTCCGCGCACAATCCGCAATGCACGCAAACATCCTCGTCCTTCACCATGACTCGCGCGGTTTGCGGCAACGCCGCCGAAACGTACAGCGCCTGCGTCGGGTTTGTGGCGGGTGCCGTCAATCGGGCACGCAAATCCGCCTCCGCGCCATTCTGTGTGATGGTGAGGCAATCCACCGGACAGATGTCGATGCAGGCATCGCACTCGATGCACAGCTTCGCGGAAAAAACCGTCTGCACGTCGCAATTCAGGCAGCGCTGCACCTCGAGCGCCGCTTCTTCCGCGGTAAATCCCAGCTCGACTTCGATGTTGATTTTCTTGAAGCGATCCACCAATCCCACATGCGGCACGAGGCGGCGCTCGACGCCGTTGTATTCGTTCTTGTAAGCCCATTCGTGCATGCCCATCTTGCGGCTCGACAGGGTCACGCCCCGCGCCAGGCGCTCGTCGATCGGTTCGTCGTGGCAGAACTTGTGAATGGAAATCGCGGCCTGGTGGCCATGCTCAACCGACCAGATGATGTTCTTCGGACCGAAGGCCGCATCGCCGCCGAAAAACACTTCCGGCCGGGTCGATTGGAAAGTGAGCGCGTTGACCTTGGGAACATTCCATTTGTCGAGCTCGATGCCGATGCCTTTCTCGATCCACGGAAAGGCATTTTCCTGTCCGATGGCAAGAATGACGTCATCGCAGGGAAAGAACACGTCGCCCAGCGAGCGCGTCGCCTTGATGTCGCCATTTTCGATGTCGTATTCCAATTTCTCGAACATCATGCCGGTGAGCTTGCCGTCCTCGATGACGAAGGATTTCGGCGCGTGATTGATGACGATTTCGACTTTTTCCGCCTCGGCGTCTTCGAGTTCCCACTCGGAGGCCTTGAAGAATTGACGCGGCTTGCGCGCCATCACCTTGACGTTGCTTGCGCCGAGCCTCAAGGAACTGCGGCAGCAATCCATGGCGGTGTTGCCGACGCCAATGATCAAAACCTTCTCGCCCACCTTGTCGATGTGGCCGAAGGCGATCGATTCGAGCCAGGTGATGCCGATGTGAATGCGGTCGGTATCGTGGCGGCCGGGCAATTCGAGTTCCTTGCCCTTCGGCGCACCCGATCCGACGAAAACGGCGTCGAATTCTTCCGCATCGAGCAGCCGCTTCATGCTCTTGATGGGCGAGTTCAGGCGCAGGTCCGCGCCCATGTCGACGATGTAGCCGATTTCTTCATCGAGAACACTGGCGGGAAGCCTGAAGGCCGGAATGTTGGTGCGCATCAGTCCGCCCGGCACGCCGTACTGTTCGAAAATCGTGACCTCATAGCCCAACGGCAGCAGATCATTCGCCACGGTCAGCGATGCGGGACCGGCGCCGATGCATGCAATGCGCTTGCCGTTTTTCTCGCGGGGCGCTTTGGGCAAAAGCGCGCTGATGTCGTCTCGGTTATCCGCGGCGACACGTTTCAACCTGCAGATGGCAACCGGCTTTGCTTCGATGCGGCCGCGGCGGCAGGCAGGTTCGCAGGGACGGTCGCAAACACGACCCAAAATGCCGGGAAACACGTTTGATTCGCGGTTCACCATGTAGGCTGCGGTGAACTCGCCCTGCGCGATCAGACGTATGTACTCGGGAACGTCGGTGTGCGCCGGACAGGCCCACTGGCAATCTACAACCCGATGGAAGTAATCAGGTTTGGAAGTATCGGTCGGCTCCATGTTTCCTCGTAATTCTATCCCCAAAATCCAATAGGGAAGTATAACGGTCAGGTCGCGCTTCGGGTGTGATGCGGACAGAACTCTCCTGGAAATTCAGCGAGCTAGACTAATTTCACGCAGCGGGCGCAATTCGCAAGTTCGCGTGCCCGCTGCCTTGCGTGCGCCGCAGGCGGCCGATAGACTTAAGATGGCGCACGTTGCTTTACAAGCTATTGAAATTAATCATCTTTTGGTGAGTGTGGCGCAACATGATTCTTCTACAGGGCCACGGTACGACCTGTCCGCATTGTTGGGAGCGGATCACGCTGACGCTGGATCTGTCGATTCCGGAGCAGTCCTATATCGAGGACTGTCCGGTATGTTGCAAACCCTTAGGGGTGTCGTACAGCACGAGCAACGGTGAAGTCGTCGAATTCAACGTCGAGGCCTCCGATTGAAATCGCAGTCTGAATCCCCCTCCCGCGGCGGATTCAAGATGTTGCGCATTCTCATCCTGCTGCTGGTGCTGCTGATCGTCTCTCTCAGCGCGTGGCAGGATCGCTACCGCAGCACGCGCTGGCGGGAACCGCTGTACGTCGCCGTCTACCCCATCGCGGCCGACGAGAGTCCGGTGACTGGGCATTACCTCGCGACGCTCGATGCGGATCGCTTCAAACCGATCGATCGATTTTTCATGCGTGAGGCCGCGCGGTATCACCTCAATGCCAGCGAGCCGGTCCGGACCCGGCTCAGAGCCGCCATGGAAGATCGGCCCCCGCGGCGCGCACCCACCGCGGGCCTCCTAGCGACGGCGTGGTGGAGTTTGAGGCTTCGCTACTGGGCGTGGCGCGCCAGCGGGCACGTGAACGAACCAGAGGATATTCGCCTGTTCGTGCTGTATCACGATCCTGCGCTGACGCCGCAGGTGCCCCATTCACTGGGGCTGACAAAGGGACTCATCGGTGTGGTCTATGCGTTCGCCGCGCCCGAAATGGACGGCGCGAACAGCGTGGTGATTGCGCACGAGTTGCTGCACACCGTGGGCGCGAGCGACAAATACCTTGCCGGCACGGATGCGCCGCGATATCCCGACGGCTACGGCGATCCCCGCCAAGTGCCTCTGTATCCGCAACGCTATGCTGAGATCATGGCGGGGCGGCGGATGCTGAGTGCCGATCGATGGCAGCAAGCGGCCAGCCTCGACGAGGTGCTCATCGGCCCGGCGACGGCCCTCGAGATACGCTGGCCCGAGCACGCAAACTAGGAGCCCGTCTGAGTATTCCGCGTGGCCGCGAGCGAGCCGCTATGAACCCAGCGCCGCCAGCACCGGGGCGTGCATGCGCCCATTGCTCGCCAGAACTGTAGTCGACTTGAGTGTTATGGGTGCGCCGTTCAATTCCGTGAACCGGCCTCCGGCCTCGTTGACGATGGCCGCGCACGCGGCGATGTCCAGAATATTGATGTCGGTTTCAATCACCGCATCGATCTTTCCGGACGCCAGTAGGTGATAGTGCAGAAAGTCGCCGTAGCCGCGGATGCGGTTGAGCTGGGCAATCATCGCGCCATAACGCGTCCACTGCGTACCCAGGGCGAGGCTCTTCATGTTGCCGCAGGACAGGTGCGCCGACTCAATGGTGGAGACATTGCTGACGGCGATGGGCTTGCCGTTCAGGAAGGCGCCGCGTCCGCGCTCCGCGTACGCGACTTCGCCGTAGATCGGCGCGCTCGAGACGCCCAACACCATCTCGCCCCGGTGCATCAAGGCGATTTGGGTGGAAAACATCGGATATTCGCGCACGAAGGCTTTCGTGCCGTCGATGGGATCCACTATCCACAGATAGTCCGCATCCTGGCGATGCAAACCCGTTTCCTCGCCATAAAACCCGTGCGCGGGAAAGCGCGCCTCGATTACTTCGCGGATGGCCATTTCACAGCGCACATCGGCTTCCGTGACCGGCGATTTGTCCGCCTTGATTCGGATCTCGATGTTGCGCTGGTACAATGAGCGCGCAATAGATGCGGCCTTTTCAGCTGCATCCAGCGCCGCTTGCATCTCCGGAGAGTGAGTCACGAACGCCACGATAGCAAAACTTGTGAGTTGAATCATGGGTAACCGCCTCAGCAAAATCTATACGCGCACCGGCGATGACGGCAGCACGGGCCTCGGCGATGGCTCCCGTGTGGCCAAGGAGAATTTGCGCGTTGAAGCCTATGGCACGGTCGATGAAACCAATAGTGCCGTAGGGGTCATACTCGGGAACGCGGGACTGCCCCCGGAGATCCGGCGCGCGCTCACCGAAATTCAGCACGATCTGTTCGATCTCGGCGGCGAGTTGTGCATCCCCGGACACGTCATGATCAAGGCGGCGCATGTCGATCGTCTCGAAGCCGAATTGGACGGGCTCAACGAGGGCCTGCCTGCGCTCAAGGAATTTATCTTGCCCGGCGGCGGTCCCGCCGCGGCCGCTTGTCATCTCGCACGGGCCATCTGCCGGCGCGCGGAGCGGCGCTGTTGGTCGCTGGCCCGCATGGAAAGCGTCGCCCCGGACGCGCTCAAATATTTGAACAGGTTGTCGGACTTGTTGTTCGTGATGGCACGGGTGCTGGCTCGCGCCGCCGATGGCGAAGTGGTGTGGCGCCGCAACGCGTTGCCCTAGGAGCCGGTCTGAGTTTGCCGGGTGGACTCGTCAGCCGACACTCGCGGAGGGCTGGTGGGAGTGCAGCCACTCGGAATGCCAACGTTCCAAATCCTCGAGCGCCAGCGGCCGGCAGAACAAAAAGCCCTGAACTTGGTTGGCGTGCCGGGATTTCAGGTAATGCCATTGCGCTTCGGTTTCCACGCCCTCGGCCACGGTATCCAACCCCAGGCTCTTGGCCATCGCGATGATGGCGTCGACCAGCGGCGCGTTGCCGCTGCCCTTCGAGACGATGTCGCGCACGAATACCCGGTCGATCTTCAAGGTGTCGATCGGAAAGTGCCTGAGATAGGACAACGAACTGTAGCCGGTGCCGAAGTCATCCAGCGCGGTCGCGACGCCCAATTCCTTCAGGGATTTCACCGCCTTGCTGACCACGGCGGAATATTCGATCAGCGCTCCTTCCGTGAATTCCAGCTCGATCATGCGGGGCTCGATCCCGGCATCATGGATGGCTCGCGACACGCGATCCGGCAGGCTGCCGTCGCGAAACTGGACGCCCGAGACGTTCACGGCGACCTGCCAGCCGGGTCCGCCGGCATCGCGCCAGCGCCGCGCCTGGGCGCACGCCTCGCGCAGCACCCAATCGCCGATCTCCACGATCAAGCCGCTTTGTTCCGCCAGTGGGATGAATTCGTCGGGAGACACGAAACCGCGTTGCGGATGCCACCAGCGCAGCAAAGCCTCCACGGCCTCCACGTGCATGCCCTCGACGGCCAGACGCGGCTGATAATTCAGCGTGAACTCGCTGCGTTCAACGGCCTTGCGCAGATCGGCCTCCATCGAAAGGTGCTTGGCTGCGCGCGTGCTGATGGACTTCTTGAAGAATTCCAGTCTGCCGTGGCCCGCCTTCTTGCCGTGGTGCATGGCGGCGTCGGCATTCTTGATCAACGCTTCGGCAGTCGGCGCGTCGCCGGGATACATGCTCACGCCGATCGTCGCCGACAGGGGTATTTCCTGCTGCGCGAACACGAAGGGTCTGGCCAGCGCATGCTGTACGCGCTGCGCCACGACCTGGACGCTGTCGGTGGTTGCAACGCCGGGCAACGCCAGTGCGAATTCGTCGCCCCCGGTGCGTGCCACCCAATCATTGATGTCGTTGAGGGAACCATCGTTCAGCAACGTGCGCTCGGTGTCACGCAAGCACAATTGCAGGCGATGGGCGATCTCCTTGAGCAGACTATCCCCCACTGCCTGACCTTGGGTGTCGTTGATGCGCGAAAAGTTGTCGACATCGATCATGAGCACGGCGAGTCCCCGCTGCCGCGGGTTGGCCCACTCCACCTGCTGCTCCAAGATCTGCAGCAATCGCTGGCGGTTGGGCAGTCCCGTCAAGGGATCGTAGTACGCAAGGTAGCGCACCCGCGCCTCGCTCTCGCGCAATTGGTCCTGGGTCTCCTTGGCTCGGACCAGAAATTTGACGCGCTCCGCGAGCAGCATCGGATTGATTCCCTTCGAGGAGAAATCCGTGGCGCCGGCGTTGTAGGCGCGCTGCACCGACAACATGTCATCCAGACTGGTCTGCATCAAAATAGGCACATGCCGGGAACTCGGCAGCGCCCGCAGTTCACGGCAGACATCGAAGCCGCTCATGCCCGGCATGACCACATCGAGAACCACGCAATCGGCGGGATGGGCTTGGAATTTAGCAATGGCGCTCTTGCCGTCGGCGGCCGTGACGACTCGGAAGCCTGCCACCTCGAGCGCGCTGCCCACGAGCAATCGCGCGCCGGGATCGTCGTCGACGACGAGAACGGTTGCCACGGAGTGAGTCTGATCTTGCTTCATCGGTTCCTCTTGAGCCTACGCCGCGCTCGACGACCGCTCCTGCATCAGCGCGCTGCAGAAGTCTTGATATTCCCTGCGAATCCTTTGCAAGGCCGGCGCCGCCTTGGCGACGCCGCCCTCGCGCACCATTCCCTCGCATTCCTTCATGAGAGTGGCGAGGCGCAGACCGCCGAGATTCGCCGTGCTGGATTTGAAAGTGTGGAGCGCCACCTGCAGCGCCTCGACTTGACCGCGCGCCGCAGCCTGTTCGATCGCGGTGATCAGCGGCGGCGAATGCTGCAGATACAGCTCGATCATGGAATCGAGCAGCGCCGGCCGCGCGAGCGCCGCGATATTTCGCAGCACGCCGGGATCGATCAGCGGCAGCCGCGAGCCTTCGCGTTTCTCGGATTCGGGCAGCACCTGCAGCGCCAGCCAGCGCTTGAGCAGCACCGCCAGCTGCTGCTGGGAAAACGGCTTGCTCAGGAAATCGTCCATCCCGGCGGCCAGGCAGCGCTCACGGTCGCCCTCCATGGTGTTCGCCGTCAGCGCGATGATGGGCAACCGTGCGCCGCCGGCGTTCTGCTCGCGCCGGCGCAGTTCCGCGGTCGCGGTCAAGCCATCCATTACCGGCATTTGGCAGTCCATGAGCACGGCGTCATAGGCGTCGTTGTTCATCGCCTCGAGGGCCAGCCAGCCGTTCTCCGCCGCGTGCGCCACGCAACCCAGGCTTTCGAGCATGCCGACGGCCACTTCCCGGTTCACCGGATTGTCCTCGACCAGCAGAATCTTCGGCACGAACGCGCGCGCCGATGCGGCCGGCAGCGCCGCGCGTATGCCGGTTTCTTCCACCCCCGCTTCCGGCGCGGCGATCATCGCGCGAGTCACGCAATTCAGCAGCTGCGAGCGGCGCAAGGGCTTGGTGAGAATCGCGGCAAACAGCTGCACCGTGTCGGAGTTGCTCTCGTGGTGGTCGCGCGTCGTGAGCATGATGAGCCGCAGGGCGGTCAGCCGCGCATCTTCGCGGATGCGCTTCGCCAGCTCGATGCCGTCCATGCCCGGCATTTGATCGTCCAGCAGCGCGAAATCGAATCGCGGGCCTTCGTCCGTGTTGAGCACCGCGAGCGCATCGGCGCTGGACTCGGTTGCCACGACCTCGACGCCCCAGGAATTCAAATGCTGCGCGAGGATGTCGCGATTGCTGGTGTTGTCATCCACGATGAGCGCGTGCAAGCCGACCAGCCGCATCCTCGGCAGGCGCGTGAAGGTCGGCGACGCCTCGACTACCGGGGCCAGCCGGACCTCGAACCAGAACACCGAACCGCGCCCCACCACGCTGTCGACGCCGATTTGGCCGCCCATCAAGGTGGCCAGTTCACGGCAAATGGCCAACCCCAAGCCCGTGCCGCCGTATTTGCGCGTCGTGAACGAGTCCGCCTGGCTGAACGCGTTGAATATGTCGGTCTGAGCCTCGTCGGAGATGCCGATTCCCGTGTCGATCACCTCGAAGCGCAACAGATCGCTGCCGCCGATGACCTTGACGCGCACGATCACTTCGCCGGCATCCGTGAACTTGATGGCATTGCCGACCAGGTTGATCACGATCTGGCGCAACCGCATCGGATCGCTGCGCACCTTTGCGGGCACGTCGAGCCCGACATCGCAGGCCAGTTCGAGCCCCTTGGCGTGGGCACGCGCCGCGCAGATCTCGATCGCCTGCTCCACGGTTTCGCGCAAACCGAACTCGATGCATTCCAGCTCGAGCTTGCCGGCTTCGACTTTGGAGAAATCCAGGATGTCGTTGATGATCTGCAGCAGCGCGCCTGCGGAATGATAGATGGTCTGCGACAGATGCCGTTGACGCGGCGTCAGTTCGGTTGCCTGCAGCAACTCCGACATGCCCATGACGCCGTTCATCGGCGTTCGGATTTCGTGGCTCATGCGCGCGAGAAATTCGCTCTTGGCGCTGCTGGCGCGCTCGGCCGCCTCTTTGGCGCGCGTCGCCTCATCAATGACGAGCCGCAGCTCGCGGTTGGCGTTGCCCAGATTCTCGGTGCGGTCGGCGACTTGCTGTTCGAGAAATTGACGGTATTTTTCCAGGCGCGAATCGCGATGCCGGATCTGCCCGAGCATTTGATTGAATCCGTCGATGAGCGAGCCGATCTCGTCCTCGGAGCTGCGCTCGACGCGCAGGCTATAGTCTTGTTCGGTGGAGACGCGCCGCATGGTGTGCGCCAAATTGACGATGGGACCGGAAATTTGCTTTTGCAGCCGGGCCGCGAGCCAGTAGGAGATCAAAATGGCGGCGGCGATGGCCGCGATGCTGATCAAGACATAAGCCCGCCAGTACGGGTAGAGCGAGGTCACCGGCACGAGAATGTGCACGTAGCCGATCATCGCGCCTTCTTGCGCAGCGGGCGTCGTGACCTGGAATTGGTTCGCGCGCACGGGCAGCGGCGTGCCGCCCCCGCCCAACAGCACGCCGTTTGCCGCGCGATCGTAGGTGGCGATCTTCTGCCCGCCCGGCAAGTACACTTCCGCGAGGTCCACCATGGGTTCTTCGCGCAGGCTGGCCAGGGCACTGATGGCGGCAGCGGTATCGCCGCGGCCAAGCGCCTCGATCGCGCTGACGCCCGCCGTGCGCGCGATGGCCGCGGCACGCTGCTGGATATCCGCCCGTAGGTGCAGCAGGTTCGTCGCAACGTGCATGACGATAGCTATCCCGAACGCAGCCATTGCGGGAACCGTTATCACCACACGCAATTTGCGTTCGATTGGGAGGTCCGCGAACCAACGAAACAATAGCCCTCCCCTTCACCGAAAATGGCATGGATTACGGCCTCACCTTAACGTCGGCCGAAGGGCGGAAATCTGCTGATATGGAACGTGATCAGGTTCACGTTGCGCCCAGAGCAGGGGTTTTCCCCGAGGAGCCTGCCCGCGTGTTCCAGGTGAGCCGCTGCGTTAGCGGCGCGCCGGCGTCCCGCACGCCGCGCCGATACAGCGTCGGGCCCGTTCCCAATCGAACGCCGGACCTGGATCGGTTTTGCGTCCCGGCGAAATGTCGCTGTGTCCTACCAGGCGTTCCGGAGACAGTCGAGGATACGCGTCACAGAGGGCGGCCACGACCTCGGCCAGGGCGTCATATTGAGCCTGTTCATAGGCCAGCGTATCGACACCTTCGAGTTCCACGCCGATGGAAAAATCGTTGCATGCCGAGCGGCCCTGGTAGCTCGACTGGCCCGCATGCCAGGCGCGGTCGGTGAATTTGACGAACTGCGTCAGGCCGCCGTCGCGCGCCACGAGGAGGTGCGAGGACACGCGCAATTCGCCGATTTCGGCAAAATACGGGTGCCCATCGAGCGGCAGCGTATTCATGAATAGCCGCTCTATCCAAGGCCCGCCGAATTCTCCCGGCGGCAGACTGATGCCGTGTACGACGATCAATTCCGGTTCCACCCCGTCCGGCCGCGCGTCGTAGTTTGGCGAGGCAACTTGCCGGGCATTGCGCATCAGTCCGTTTTCGAGATCGACCTGCAATCGTTGTCCTTGCCGTTGCCGAGACCCTGCTTAGCATATGCGACAATTGCCGGCATATGCATGCCACATTCACCGGCGGCCGATTCGCATGCGGCTGACCCGCGTATTTGTCGAGGGCAGGCTGAACCCCGGCAGTCTGGTGGAACTGCCGCGCGACACCGGTGCTCATCTGGCAAAAGTCCTGCGGGCGCGCAGCGGCGACGAAATCGTGCTTTTCAACGGCGACGGATGCGAATTCAGCGGCGCCATCGAGGCTGTGCACGGCTCGCGAGTCTCGGCATCGATCGGCGCCGTGCGCATCGTCGATCGGGAATCGCCTTTTCAGCTGACCCTCGTGCAGTGTGTACCGCGCGGCGATCGCATGGACTTCATCGTGCAAAAGGCCACGGAACTCGGCGTCGCACGCATCGTGCCCGTCTTGAGCCAGCGCAGCGTGGTGCGGCTCGACGAGGTCCAGGCCGCGTCGAAACAAGCGCATTGGCGCGCCGTCGCGGTGAGTGCTTGCGAGCAATGCGGCCGCAATCGACTGCCGAATGTGGAACCGCCGCAGCCGCTGCTGAGCTATCTCGGCGCCCTGGCGCCGCGCGCACATACAGATCGAACGCTGCGTCTGGTGTTGGAGCCCGAGCGGGCGCGCGAAACGCGGCGCGATGCGCGCTCGATCGAGGCGCAATCGATCGGCAGTGAAATCCCGGCAGCATCCGGCGCGCAGGTCGCCATCGGCCCGGAGGGTGGATTCACGCCTGATGAACTCGAAGCATTTGACTTATCGACATTCTTCCGCTTGGCGCTTGGTCCACGCGTGCTGCGCACCGAGACCGCGGCAATCGCGGCAATAGTGGTTCTACAGGCGCGATTTGGCGATTTGTGGGCTGTTTCCGACGATTCGTCGCGAACGGCAGACTCTTGATGGCGCTTGGGTCCAAGGCTATAAGCGAGTGACGAACGTTTCGCCGGGACGCGTATGAAGTCGAGAATTTGGCTCGTAGTCGCAGCACAGCTGTCTCTGGCCGGTTGCGGCGGCGGCGGGAGCGGCGGCGCCGCCGCGGTTGCGCCCGCCATTACGGCACAGCCTACCGATCAACGCGTGCTCATCGGAGCGATGGCGACCTTTACCGTCTCCGCAAACGGAACCGCGCCGCTTGGATATCAGTGGCAAAAAGGCACGACGGCAATCTCAGGGGCGACGGGGTCGAGCTATACCACGCCCGCCACCACCCTGGCCGATGACGGCGCAACCTTCCAGGTGGTTGTTTCCAATTCTGCCGGCAGCGTGACGAGCAACAGCGCCAAGCTGACGGTCGCCCCCGGTACGACGATGCCGCAAGGCGTCGATGTCACCACCTACAAGAATGATCTGAGCCGCAGCGGTCAGAACCTATCGGAATCGGCGCTGACTCCCGCAAATGTTGCGTCGGCGACCTTCGGTTTGCTGCGCCTCCTGCCGGTGGACGGTAAAGTTGACGCGCAGCCACTGTATCTGTCGAAGCTCGCGGTGGGCAGCAACTTTTTTAACGCGGTATTCGTCGCCACGGAACACGGCTCGGTCTATGCCTTCGATTCGGATTCCGGCGCAATCTTGTGGCATGTGTCCCTGCTGGGTACGGGAGAGACGCCGAGCGATGCCCGCGGCTGCAGCCAGGTCGTTCCTGAAATCGGCATCACCTCGACCCCGGTAATCGACCGCAGCGCCGGTCCTCACGGCACAATCTACGTGGTTGCCATGTCCATCGACGGAAGCTCGGCCTACCATCAGCGCCTGCACGCGCTCGATGTCGCCACCGGCGCCGAACTGCTGAACGGCCCGGTTGAAATCAGCGCTTCCTTTCCAACCCAGGGAACCGCGACTTCCTCATTCGATGCAAAGAGCTACGAAGAGCGCGCCGCACTGCTGCTGCTCAACGGTACGATCTATACGAGTTGGACGTCGCATTGCGACATCACACCGTATGGCGGTTGGATGATCAGCTTTGCGCAGTCCACGCTGGTGCGCAACGGCGCGCTCAACATTGCGGCCCATAGCTCGGCGGGACCGGCCATCTGGATGGCCGGGGGCGGCCCCGCGGTCGATGCCGCCGGGAATATCTACGTGCTTTCCGCGAATGGCGCGTTCGAAACCACGATGGATGTCAACGGCTTCCCGAGCAATCAGGACTATGGCAACTCATTTCTCAAGATATCCAATGCGGGCGCCGGCCTGGCCGTGCTGGATTATTTCACCATGTCGAATGAGGTGGCCGAATCAAGTGCCGACCAGGATTTGGGATCCGGCGGCGAGATGCTGCTGCCCGACCTGATGGATTCCACCAATACGGTCCGGCACCTCATGGTCGGCGCCGGCAAGGATGGCAATATCTACGTGGTCGACCGAGATGCCATGGGCAGGTTCAACTCCAACAGCAACAATAACTATCAGACGCTCAACGGCGCTTTGCCGGGCGGCATCTGGTCCACGCCGGCTTACTTCAATGGCACCGTGTACTACGGCGATGTGTCCGGCACATTGAAGGCATTTACGATTTCAAAAGCCAAGCTGCTCGCCGCGCCGCAATCGCAATCCTCTACGCAATTCAGCTATCCGGGAACCGCGCCGAGCGTATCCGCCAACGGAACCGCCAATGGCATCGTGTGGGCGCATGAAAACACGAGTCCGGCGGTGCTGCACGCCTATGATGCAACCAATCTCGCGCACGAGCTGTACAACAGCAATCAAGCCGCCGGCAATCGAGATCAATTCGGGGCCGGGAACAAGTACATCACGCCAACGGTCGCCGACGGCAAGGTGTTCGTTGGCAGCACCAATGCGGTGGCCGTGTTCGGATTGCTGAAGTGACAGCCCGCTGCGACAGCGGCCTGGAATACCCGGAACGTCTCCTTAGCGCGGCAGCTGCGAGTGGACTTCGAATGCCACCAATGTGAGGAAGCAAACGAGCCCCAGGTACTCGGCCGCGTAACGGATTTTGAGGGTTCGAGTCGCGAGCAGCGATTCCGGGGGCACCGGTAACTTGCCGCGAAATGCGGCCCACGCGCGCGGCACCGCCAAGATCGCCACCACGATCAGCAGCGGACTCGGCCGCCAGAAAAATAGCGCGGCCAGCAGCGGAATGCCGATGATCCAGATCTTGGGCGAGATGACGGCGACCACATGGCCGCCGTCCAAGGGCACGACGGGTATGAGATTGAACAGATTCAAGACGAAGCCGGCATAGGCGATCGCCAGCAGCCACGTGAGCTGGTATTGCAATGCGGCCAGGTACACGACGAACGCGCCGGTACTGCCGAGCAACGGACCTGCCATTCCGACAAACGCCGCTGTTTCCGGATCCAGCCTTTGGTTTTTCAGATTGATCCAGGCGCCGACGAACGGGATGAACGTGGGAAGACCGACATCGAGGCCGCGTTGCCGGGCGGCGATGTAGTGACCCATTTCATGCACCAACAGCAGCAGCACAAAGCCGGCCGCGTACCTCCAACCGAACAGCTGTGCATAGATGGCGACGGAAAGCAGCATCGAGCCTGCCGAGAACAGCACCTTGCCCAACTTGCCGGCCATCATGAGCGCCAGCAAAGCCTTCACGGATCGACGCCTCGCGAACGCATTGCCCCGCGGTAAGCGGCGGTGATTTCTTGGGTCTTGCGCTCGGCGAGATCTCTCAGCTCTTGGCCGAGAGCGTCGACCTTGTCAGGGTGGTACTTTGAAATGAGGTGCTTGTATGCCTCGCGGACCTGCTCGGCCGTTGCTTCCGCTGAAACGCCGAGGACTTCGTGCCAGCCGGGTTCAGCGCGCGCTGTGGATGCAGCGCCCCCTGCAGGTTCGGGGCCCGCTGCAGGTTCGGGGCCCGCTGCAGGATCAGCAGCGGCACCTGCAGCAGCAGTGCCCACCGGCTTGGGCGCGCCCTTTGCCGGCGGCGGACCAAAGAACAGCTTGCTCACGACCCAATAGCCGGCAAACAGACCGAACAAAATGACGGCGCCTTCGCTTAAGGTCATGCGCCCCCATCCAGCTCGAGCAGGCGCTGCCTCTGCGCGTTAAGCGACTTTTCCTCTTGCGATTCTGCGGCGACCGATTGCAGGGCATCCTCGATCCGCCCGACGCACAAAGCTCGGAGCTTGGCCCAACCGGTCGCATCGAGCAGGCGCACGGCGGCGAGCGGCAGCGGCTCAGCTATTTCAAGCCCCAGTGTAGTGCGGCGTACCATGTTGACCCCGAACGGCGGACAAGCCATGCATTCGAAAGCCAGCGACAGGAACCGTGTGCCGCCGCGTGCAATCAGGATGTTCCGGCGGCGTACCAGGAACAGAGACACGATGATCGAGCCGTACAGCAAGACGAGTGCGGGAATAACCGCGTACGCTCCCAACGCAGTGAACATGCCGAGCGGCAGCAGAACATAGAGGCCAATTCCCGCGGTCAGGGTCGTCGGTGCCAGCACTCTCAACTCGTGGGCTCGGTCCATGCATTGAGATTGCGGTGCATGCGAGAGTGAATTGAATTCCCATCGCAAACGAAAGGAAGGCCGATGCGGCGTGAACGGGTTGAGAACGCAAAGTGTGCGGCCTGCCAATAGAAAACCCGCCATGCCCGTTGCCGCGCTCCAGCGCCGCCGGCCATCGCAGGCAAGCACGGCCTCGTTCGAATACAGCAGGACGCTCGAATCGTACAAGTAGAAGAGGACGGCCAGCCCAAACAGTCCGATTTCGTACGACAATCAAACGCTCTTGCGCTTGAATCGCCTTGCAAGGCCGCCGAAAACTGCCACCGCAGCCGCGGCGATGAACTTCCAACCGGCGATCAGGCCGCCCAGAATGACCTTCCAAAGACCTGTCTTGACGGCAATTGCCGCCGCGCCTCCGGTGATCAACGCGGCCAATCCGTACTTGGCGATCTTGTCGCCCGGTTTGTATTCGGCGTAACGTTTCCCCGGCAAGTATTCAAAACCGGTCAGCGCCGATTTGAAGTCGGCAATCGCTTCATCAAGATTGTCAGGCGAGCTGACCAGCACCGCGGACATGACGCCGCCACGCCCGAGGATTCGGGTGTTGAAATTGACGATTGCATCATTGGTGCGCACGTTCTTGCCGTCGATCGCCCACTCGAGCCGGTTGGATTGCCCGTCGTAGTGCGGCGCCGTTTGCCAGCCCACCACCTGCATTTCATCCCAGCCGCGATCGCGCCGCATTTTGTTGCCCGCGACCGTGTTTTCCTCGATGTTCTTGAGCAGCGCCGCCGCGTCGATTTTCTCGTCATCCTTCACGTAGCCATCGTCGCTATAGCTGAAAAAAACTTCCCAGCGGCCGCTTTTCGGTGCAAAGAAATACTCCGTGCCGTTGCTCAAGTTGTGCTGCAAGGCCTGCAGCTTGGCGGTTTCAGCCTGGTCAAGAAAGACGTAGTCCGCCGGCACCTGCAGCGCGGAGTTGCCGAACAACTGCACCTTCTGCGGCCCGTTGACCCACTGCAGCGCGTGAAGTTTCTGACGCGCATCCGCTTGGCTCGCGTCTTCGGAAGCCGGCGGCGATTCATCGGCAAGGCACTGATTCCCCATCGCAATTACTGCGGCGCAGAGCAGCGACGCAACAGCAGTTGATTTCATTCCCATGTCTCCCTGTTTGGAATGTTTGGCGGTCAGTCGGGTCTCACTGCATCACCGAGGTTTCCTCGGAAATCATTTGCTCCAGGCGCTGCAGGTCAGGTATCAGCGGCGTCTCGTTGACCATGCGGACTTGGCAGATCACCGGCGAGCGCTCGGGAAAGCTGCGTGAAGGATCGGGCCGCACCACGTCCGCGTTGACGCGCACCAGCTGCGGAAAACCCTGGGTCAGCATGCCGAAATAGCCGGCCTTCACCTGGCCGCCCGCGGCGTGGAAAATCACGATTCGCGTTCGCGTCGAAATGCTCGGCAGCGGCTGGCCGAATGCGCCTTCGAAGGACACGACCGGGACATTGCGTCCGTTCCAGCTCACCACGCCCACATACCACGGCGGCGCGTTGGTCATTTCCGCCGGTGCTTGATAACCGATGACTTCGGCGACGCAGGCACGCGGCACGATCAATCGTTCTCCCGCCAGGGGCACCAGCAAGCTGTACAGCTCGTCGCGCAATTCGGACATGGAACCTGGCGCCTCTCTGGTGTTCCGCTACCGCGCGACCGCGCTGCGCCGATTGACGAGCGGCTCGATCGCGTCGAGCAACTGGCTTTCTTGATAAGGCTTGCCGAGATAGTCATCGACGCCCAGCTCGATGGCTCGCGCACGGTGCTTTTCGCTCACCCTCGAGGTGATCATCACGATCGGAATCTGCTTGAGACGCGGATCGTTGCGCACGTGCGCGGCCACTTCGTAGCCGTCCATGCGCGGCATTTCGATATCCAGCAAAATGATGTCGGGTAGATTTTCCTGCAGCAACGACACCGCGTCGACGCCGTCCTTCGCCGTCAACACCCGCATGCCGTTGCGCTCGAGCAGGCGCTGCGTCACACGGCGAACCGTGATCGAGTCGTCCACGACCAGCGCGAAAGTGCGCCGGTCGCGCTGATCGAGCACAACCGTTTCCGTGGGGCGGGCGCGCCACTCCGAGCGCACCAGCGAACCCATGTCGAGAATCAGGACGATGCGTCCGTCGCCCAGGATCGTGGCGCCGGCGACGCCGCGGATGGCCGAGATCTGGGGCCCCAGGGATTTCACCACGATCTCGCGGCTGCCGACCAATTCATCGGTCACCAGGGCCGTCGAGTGCTCGCCCGCGCGGATCAGAACCACCGACATGGAAACGTCGGAATCGGGCAGGCGCGTGGCGCCCAAGCCGACGAATGATCCCAAATGCTGGAAACGGTATTTCTGGCCGCCGTATTCGAACAGCGGCGCGTCCCTGCCCAAATGCCGCGCGACGATATTCCTCGGCAGGCGCACCACACCCTCGACCGTTGCCAGCGGCAATGCATAGGTCTCCTCCCCGACGCGTACGATCAACGCTTGGCTGATTGCCAAAGTGAAGGGCAGGCGAATCGTAAATCGCGAGCCCTTGCCGTAGGTCGAGTCGATGAATAAGCCGCCGCCCAGCTTCTTGACTTCGGTCGCCACCACATCCATGCCGACGCCGCGGCCCGCGGCCTGAGTAACGTGGCCGGCCGTGCTGAAGCCCGGCTCCAAAATGAGCTGCACGGCCTCCTCGTCGGTGAGTTTCGCATGCGCGTCGATCAATCCGAGCGCAAGCGCCTTTTCGCGGATCAGCTTGACGTTGATGCCGGCGCCGTCATCCGCGACCACGATGACGATCTCAGCGCCGTCGCGCTCCAGACTGATGGAAATGCGGCCCACATCCGGCTTGCCGAGCAAGGCGCGCCGATCCGGCGGTTCGATGCCGTGCACGACGGAGTTTCGCAGCATGTGCTCCAACGGCGCCACCATCCGTTCCAGCATCTGCCGATCCAGTTCCGCGGCGGCGCCCTGCACCGCAAGTTCCGCGCGCTTGCCCGTATCGTTCGCCGCCTGCCGCACCAATCGCGTCAGGCGCTGGACGTGCCGCTGGAAAGGCACCATGCGCGTGCGCATCAGGCTGTTCTGCAGTTCGGTAATGACCCGCGCCTGTTGAGTCAGGAGACTTTGCGCCTCGCGCGTCAAGGTCTCCAGCAGCCCTTGAATGCTGGCAACGTCGCTCGAGGTTTCCGCGAGCGCGCGCGAGAACTGCTGCAGGGCCGAGTACCGGTCCAATTCCAGCGGATCGAAGTCATCGCGCCGCGGCTCGATATCCTGGTGCCGATGCAATACTTGCGCCTCGGTTTCAATTTCCAGCCCGCGCAATTGTTCCTTCAGGCGAATCACGGTGCGGGCCAGCTCGGCGAGGTTGAAATCGATCGAATTGACCTGCTGATCGAGGCGGGCGCGAAAGATGCTCACCTCGCCGGCATTGTTGAGCATGGTGTCGAGCAGATCCGCATCGACGCGCGCCATTTCCACGCGCTCCACCGGCGCGGCTTCGCGGCCCGGCAATATGGGCGCGCTGCTCAGTTCCAGGCTCGCGACGTCCTCATTCGTTGCCGCCGGTTGCGGCGTGCTTTCCGGCACGGCTGCGCGTATCGCGGCGGCGGCCGGCGCGCGGGCGGCGATGAGCGGTGCCGCGGTGGCCGGTGTTTTGACGGCCGGCGCGGCAGCCGGTGCTGCGGCTGGAGGCGGCGGGGCGGGTGCGGCAGTCGCCGGGGCAGCCGCCGTGCGCGCGGGTGCCGCTGCGGGCTGCGAGGTGGCTTGACCCGCGATACCGCGGATTTGCGCAATCAAGTCGCGCGCGGCTCCGGGCAGCGTTCCGGCGCTGACCAGATCGCGCATGCGCGAGAGCTCGTCCAGGCTGGCCTGCATGACCGCGTGCGCGTGGTCGTCGCCCGCGACGGCGCCGCCGTCGATTTGCAGCACCAGGGTCTCGAGCTCGTGGCTCAAATCGCCCATGGCCGTGACGCCCGCCATCCGTGCCCCGCCTTTCAACGTGTGCAGCTGGCGCTGCAGCTCCGCGACCGGCTGCTTGTCCTTGCGATCCTTGTTCCAACCGGTCAGCGAGCCCTGCGCGGCCTCCAACAGCTCGGTCGCCTCCTCGCTGTAGATGTTCGCGATTTCGTGATCGAATTCTTCAGCAGGCGGCGGCTCGGCTTCCGGCGGCTTGGCCACCGCCTGCGGCATTGCTGCGGGCTGCTGCGTGGCCTGCGGCGGCGCACTCACAACCAGCGCAGGTACCAGGGCCGAAGCGCTCGTGTCGCGCGCGGCGCGGGCGATCATCGCATCGACTTCGGCTTCCAGATCGCGGAATCGCGCCAGCAGTTCCGGCTGATCGGAGAAGAATCCCGTCGATTCATTGATGTGCGACAACACGTTGTCGATCGCGCGCACCGACTGCTCGAGCGTGGCAAGACCCGCATCCGACAAACCCAGGCCGCTGTCGAAGACCTTGCGCATGACATGGTTCAGCGGTTCGGTGACGCGAATGCCGTGGCGCGCCTCCGCCATCTTCGAGCTGCCGCTCAAGGTGTGGATGGCCCGGTACACCGATTCCGGTAGATCGTGAGGCGCCGGCTGACCCGAGCGCTTGCGCAAATATTCGCGGATTTCCGCCAGGTGACTCGAGGTTTCCTTGGCGTAGATATCGTGCAGCGCGGCGTCCATCGTCGGCTTTGCGACCGCGGGCACACCGCCCCAGCTCGCCGTCGCGCTGTTTGCATCGGATCCGGCGCGGTCCTCGGGCGCGATATCAACCTTCGCCTGCTCAGGATCGCGGCCATCGGCATACGCGAAGGCGCGCGTCATCAGCGCCTCGGTGGGCGCCGCGCTGGGGCGCCCCGTCTCGAGCTGTTCGACCAATTGCGGCAGGGCCGCCACGGAGTTGCGCAGCAACGCCATCATTCCCGGCGTGCGAGACAGAGTCTTGTCGATGATGCGGTTCAGTAAATTCTCGATCGACCACGCGAACTCCGCGATTGCGCGTGCTCCGACCATGCGTCCGCTGCCCTTCAAGGTATGGAAACTGCGGCGCATGGAAGACAACGCCTCCAAGTCCATGGGATTTTCATCCCACAGTGGAAAGGTCTTTTGCACCGACGCGATTTCTTCCTTGGCTTCCTCGATGAACAGCTCGACGAATTGCGGATCCACCGCCTCGGGCTCCGGCACGGCGATCAACGGATTGGTCGCGGCATGCGCGCGCTTCGTGCGCTCCAAGGCAATGGTCTCCGCGGGGTCCAGCTTCATGGTCTTGGCGGCCTCGCTGCTGGTGAGGCTCAAGTTCGGCACGCGCGCCAGCGCTTCGTCATCCGCCAGCGTCTTGAGGCACATCTCCGCGTTGTCCAGCATGTACCAAGGATCGGTGCGCCCGTTCTGCAGGGTCTCCATGTAGTACTCGATGCTGACGATCGCGTCGGCCACCCTTTCCAGGCGGATCGAATCCGGCGGCGCGGCGCCCGGCTCGATGAGCTTGCGAACCTGCTTGCCGATGGCGTCCATCAGCTCCACTGCCCGGCCCTTGCCCAGCATGAGCAGCCCCGCGGTAATGCCGCGCAGCAGCTGCGGGACATTGTCCAGGCCCTGCACCGAGAATTCGTTGGGTTTCTGCACCGCCGTCGAAACCGCTTCCTTGATGCGGGCGAGATTGACGATGCACTCGCGCAGCACCGCCTCGCTGACCTGCCTGAATTCGTGGTCTTCGAGCGGCGCGTCCGCGACGGAGTCCTGGCTTTGCGCGGGCAAAATGAGCCGTACCAGTTGATCGTCAAGACTATCCTCGACCGAGAGCAGCACACCGGCGACTCTCACCAGCGAATCCTCGGATGGCGGTTTGCCGTCTTGGACGATTTGCGCCAGCGCCTGGATTTCCTCCTGGACGCGCTGACGCAGCTCGCCCAAGCCCAGCACGCCGAGCGTGTCGCTGATCTTTTTCAACAATTCGAGTTGAGGCAGGAGCTCGGTGCTTTGACCGCCGCCGCGGCGTACGAAGATATCGAGGACATCCTTGACCTTCGACAAATCTTCCTTGATCGCCGCCGCGACCGTGCGCATCAATTTGACGCTCGGCGCCGACAGGCTTTCGCGCTCCTGTTCAATCGTGTCATCCACCGGGAGAAGTTCGGCGAGCTTGAAGGAAGCGCGCACCGCGGAGATTCGCCCGCCGCTGGTGGTCGCGCGCGCCACGTAATACAGCAGATTGTTCAGCAGGTCGATTGGCGGGTCTTCGCAGTAACGCGCCTCGCCCAGTTCATACAGAGCCTTGATTTGGCGATCCGCCTGGCCGAGCAAGCGCTTCAACGTAGCGCTGCCCTCCAATCCGTTGGCCCGTACCGCCTCGAGGATGGCGCCGGTGACCCACCACAACTGGAACACCGGCTGCGTGGTCGCCACTTGCTCCAGCTTTTCGGTGACCTTCGCCAGTATTTCGAGATTTTGTACGGTGCGCTCGCCGCGGATGTATCCCAACAAACCGATTTGGAACCGAGGCCTCAAGCGGCGCGCCCATTGCGACACCGTTATCGATTGCTCGCCCTGAGTCAGGGACTGCGGTGCGGCGTTCTGATCGGACTTCAAATTGAGCAGCAGCAGCGTGCCTTCGGACAGCAACGGGCTGCCGCGCACTGAGCGCAGGTCGTTGAGCAGCGGCAGCAGCACCAGCGCCAGATCCCGGCCGCCCGACAAGACGCGTTCGAGATACGTGGGCAGCTGCACCATCGCGCGCATCAAGGCGTCGAGGCCGTCGATCTGGCGTTTCTGGTCGCTTCCGGAACTCAGCAAGTAGCGCGTGACGTGCTCCATTTCCTCGGCGAGCAGTGCCGCGCCGTACACCTCGACCAGGCGCAGCACGCCATGGGCCGAGTGCAGCTGATCCGCGCATTTCTCGAGCAGCACGCGCTGATCGGGCCGTTCCGCATAGCCCTCGAGCGAGGCACGCGCGTCGTTTAACGTCGCCGCGAGTTCCTTGGCGACTATGTGCAGGGTTTGGGAGCTGATATCGGTCATGCGGGAATCGTCGGGAGCCTAGGCTCCGAAGCCGCTCGCCTTGCGCATTTTTGCAGGACTGGGAGGTTTTGCGGGAGTGGCCGGCGGTGCAGGTGCGGGTTCGCTCAATGCCGGCAACTTGCCGGAAGTCGCGCCCGTGCCGAAGTCGGGCAGCCGGAAGCCTGCGACGGACTTGCGCAGCTGCGCCGAAAGCGCCGCGAGTTTCGCGATGGAGGTGGAAGTCGCCGTCGAGCCTTCCGCCGTCTGCGATGAAATCTCGCGCACCACCTGCATGTTTTTCGAAATGTTGCCGGAAACGGCGGCCTGCTGGCGCGCACTGGCGGAAATGTTCTGCACCAAGCTCGCGATCTGATTGGAAACCTGTTCGATCTCCTCGAGCGCTGCGCCGGCGTTTTCGGCCAACAACGCACCGCCGACTACGTCCGTCGTGCTGCGTTCCATGGACACCACGGCTTCATTGGTATCGGTTTGAATGGTGCGCACCAGCACTTCAATCTGCTTGGTCGCGTTGGCGGCCCGTTCCGCCAGTCTCTGTACCTCGTCCGCCACCACGGCAAAGCCGCGCCCTGCCTCGCCCGCCATCGATGCCTGGATCGAGGCATTCAGTGCCAGAATGTTGGTTTGTTCGGCGATGTCGTTGATCAATTCGACGATGTTGCCGATTTCCTGGGAGCTCTCGCCCAGGCGCTTGATGCGTTTGCTGGTCTCTTGAATGGTCTCGCGTATGGCATTCATGCCGTCGATGGTGCGCCGTACCGCATCGCCGCCCTTGTGCGCCACGTCGACCGAGTGCCGCGCGACATCCGAGCATCGCTCGGAATTGCCGGATACCTCTTCGATCGAGGCCGCCATGTCGGCCATGGATTCGCTGGCCGCGGAAATTTGGCGCGACTGCGCGCTGCTCGCCTTGGCCATGTGTGCCGCGGCGCCCTGCGTCTGCCGCGTTGCGCTATCGAGCTGAATGGCACCGTCGTTGATGGTAGTGACCAGCTCGCGCAAGGCCTCGACGGCATAGTTGATCGAGTCGGCGATCGCGCCGGTGATATCTTCGGTGACGGTGGCCTGCACGGTCAGATCGCCATCCGCCAGGCTCGACAGTTCATCGAGCAGGCGCATGATGGCTTCTTGGTTGCGCTCGTTCTCGCGCACCCGCTGCTCGTTGCTGCGACGCTGGTCGGCCGTCTTCGAATACACCCAGGCGAGCGCAGCGAAGAGCAGTGCCGCCAGCGTGAGGCTCGCCAGTATCCAAACTTTGTAGCCGCCGCCGGTTTCCACACGCGGCGCCGAATTTCCCAGTTGCGCCGCAATGGTGTTGGCCAGCGCCGGCAGACCGCGAGCCGCGGTCTGTGCTTTCGCGAGGGGCTCGGCCGCGCCGATCGCCTTGCGCACGCTGTTGGTGTATTGCTGATTGCGCTGCACCACCGTCTTCAGGCGCTGTTCGGGATCGGCGCCCGTGACTTTCTGGATGGCAATGCCGGATTCTTCTCCCGACAGCCCGCGGATCACTTGATTGAGGAATTCCAGGCTGTCGGCGAGGCGTTGCGCGCTCGGGCCGGCATCGCTGACGCCGGCGCTCAAACCGTTCAAATCCTGCTGAATACGCTGCACCGTGAGCTCGAAGCGCTCGAGGTACCTGCTCATGCCCTCGAGCTTCTGCACACCCACTGAACTGCCCAGATCGCCGAGCTCGGACAGCAGTTTCGGCGCCAATTCGCGCACTTCTTGCGTGGATGCCTGGATCGTTTCGACCGCGGCACGCGCCTCTGTGACCGCGGTCACGCCTTCGCTGAACTTGCCCCAGGCGGCCGCGTCGCCGGTGCCCGGCGTGCTGCTGCGCAAGGCCTTGAGCCTGGCCGCGCTCTTGGCGAGCGCGTCGAAAGCGCTCGATTCTCCGCGCAATGCGTTTTGCGCCTCGAAGGGTATGCGCTGGATCACGAGCGAGAGCTGCTCGGCGGGCGCGGCGACCGGAACGGAATTGTGCGTCAACGCCGTGAGAACCGCGGCGATGATCAGACACAGCACCACGAGCCCCGCCAGTACCGGCAGCAGACTTGAATTGGGAGATTTTTCGATTCGCCTGGTCGTCATCTTTTATTCCGCAACCTAACTAGCCGCCTGCAGAAAACTCTGGCTCTCGACCAGAGTCTTCAGGCTCAATACCGGCCAAACTTCGCCCCCGCGGCGAAAGGCGCCGGCAAGATAGCTATCGCAGCGGATCACCGTCGGCGGTGCCTCCGCGCTGAATTCCGATTCCGCAAAACGCCTGAAACCCAATACCTCATCGACCATCAAGCCCGCCGGAATATCCCGGTGATTGACCACCACGATCCGCGTGTTGCGCCCCGAGGCGGTCGCGCCGCTGCCCAAGAATTGCCGCAAGTCCAGCATCGGCATCAACGCTCCGCGGACGTTGGCCAACCCCCTGACCCAGCTCTTCGCGCCGGGAATGCGGGTGACCACCGCTGGATAACCCAAAACCTCGCGCGTCTCCTCGCGTGCAACCAAAAAAGTCTCGCCGCCCATGCGAAAGGCAACGCCGACCCATTCCTGCCCGGCGTCCGCTTCGGCAACACTGTTCGCTGCCACCGTGCGGCTGCGCTTCTCTAATTCCTTGAGCAATTCGAAGGGCCGGTCGCGCAAGCCGCGCAGGCTCGTGTCCGACCCGCTAGTCGTACTCGTCATGTGGCCAGTGCGGCCTGCGCCTTTTCGACCAGCGCCTGGGCGGATACAGGCTTGACCAAATAATCCACCGCGCCCTGCCGCAAGCCCCAAACGCGATCGGTCTCCTGACCCTTGGTAGTCACCATGATGATGGGGATCAAACTGGTTTCAGGATCGTTGATCAGCATCCGCGTCGCTTGATAGCCGTTTACGCCCGGCATCACGATATCCATGAAAATGAGATCCGGTTTCATCTCCTTGGCCTTGCGCACGCCCTCTTCACCGTTTTCGGCGGCGGCGGTTTTGAAACCGTGCTTCTCCAGAGCTTTTTGCATGACGAATACCTCGGTGGGCGAGTCGTCAACAATAAGAATCAGTGCCATCTCGTATTCTCCGTCATTTCCCGACGTGAGCTTCGATCGCTCCCAACAATTCGTCTTTGGTAAACGGCTTCGTCAAATAATGCTCCGATCCTACGATGCGGCCGCGGGCTCGATCGAACAAGCCGTCCTTGCTCGACAGCATGATCACCGGAATCTGCCTGAAGACCTTGTTGTGTTTGATCAGCGAACACGTCTGGTATCCGTCGAGCCGAGGCATCATGATGTCGACGAACACAATGTCAGGCTGATGGTCGGCGATCTTGGATAGGGCGTCGAAACCATCGACGGCCGTGAACACTTCGCACCCTTCCTTGGTGAGGAGTGTTTCAGCGGTTCGGCGAATGGTCTTGCTGTCATCGATCACGAGAACCTTGAGGCCCGTGAGTTTAGGCTTGCCGCTGGTGATCATGCTCTCCATGACTTGCGTAGGTGCTGGAATCTTGTGGCTTTTTA
>Ga0210389_10000179_pt1 | contig 66458 bp, 56 predicted proteins | sample IncBWH28OmetaG_FD_160127 | JGI IMG/M metagenome (GOLD analysis project Ga0210389, IMG submission 160127) | Forest soil microbial communities from Barre Woods Harvard Forest LTER site, Petersham, Massachusetts, United States - Inc-BW-H-28-O ...
ACCGGGCCGCCGTCGCCGCCGGGGCACGCGTGGAACGGGCGCTGGAGATCCTCGGACCTGACGCGCCCGAGCACCTCGTGATGGCCGGTCGGCTGCGCGTCGCCAACCGCCAGGCTTCCCTGGAGGAACTCGGCCAGCTCGCGGACCCGCCACTGACCAAGGACGCGATCGCCGGCCGCATCCGCCGCCTGCTCGCCATGGCCGACCGCCGTGCCGCCGACCTGGGCCTCCCCAGCACCGAAGCCTGCCTCACCGCCGACATGCTCCCGTAACGCGCCGCGCCGGCGTGCCAACTGCCAGCCCGCCAGACGCACCTACCGTCGCCCGGCCGCCACCTACCGGCTCAAATGCGCATTCGAGCACGCTATAGCCGGCCCGAATGCGTATTTGAGCTCGCGTCTGAAAGTGCGCGAATGCGCAAATGAGCACGCTCCCCGTGGGCCGTGGGCCGTGGGCCGTGGCCAGTGGGCAGTGGGCAGTGGGCAGTGGGCATGTGGGCATGGCCCGGTTCCCGCGTGGCTGCGCCGGTAATCCGGCCACGAGCGTGATCGGATTGCCCCGGGTAGTTTGAATTCCGTGGGTCGTTAGTGCCATGGAGCCCTTTGGGGTCGCCTAACCTCGATCTTTCGCGCCTCCGACGTGCTGGCCTGAGCTGTTCGGCTGGTGGGTGATTTCTGGTGCCGGCCGTGGGCGGCTGCCCGGCTGTCGCGCCGGGTGGGCGGGGTTCCACGGGCCCCGGGGTTTCTCCTTCCTGGTCGTAGGGGTGTCCGGCTGGTCAGCCGGATGGGAGGGCCTGCATGCAGGCGATCGCGGCGGTGACCTCGTCGGCCCAGGGCCATCGTTGGGCGAGTCTCAGCCGCAGGCGGCGGCCGCCGCGGACGAGCCGCCCGGCGATGCTGAAGAGCCGCAGGCGCAGGCGTTTCGGTTCCCAGCGGCGGACCTCGCCGGCCAGGGCGATCATCTGGGTCCAGGCGAGGAGCTCGCAGGCCAGGGCGACGATCTCGCACCAGACCTGGTTCTGCGCGTAGCCCTTGAGCGGCAGGTTCCGCAGCCCGGTGTCCTTCGCGTTGCGGATCCGGTCCTCGCATCGGGCCCGCCGGCGGTGCCGCAGTTCCAGGCCGGCGAGCTGGCCGCGCTTCGCGTCGGTGGCCAGGGCGGTGAACCGGTGCCCGTCGATGTCGGTGAACCGCAGCTGCGCGCCGGGGTGCGGGCGCTCCTTGCGGACGATGACCCGCATTCCCGCGGGCCAGGCCGACAGGTCGAGGAGACCTGTGACGTCCGCGACCCACGCGCCGTCGCGGATCTGCCCGTCGCCGTCATAGGCCGGCGTCCACGCGCCGGCGGGGACTTGCAGGATCGCGGCCTGGATGTCCTCGGTGATGGTCATGCCGACCGAGTAGTGCAGCCGCCGCGACCTGGCCGTCAGCCAGTCCAGGAAGTCGCGCGTGCCGCCGGCGGAGTCGGCGCGGACCAGGACCTGGCGGCGCAGGTGACGGGGCAGCTGCGCCAGGGACAGGCGGGTGGCCTCGATGTGGTCGGCGGCCGTGTTGCTCCCGGCGTTCCCCGGCCGCAGCATGATCGCGAGGGGCTCCCCGTTCCCGCCGGGGCCGTGATCGGCCCAGGCGGTCATCGGGTGGAAGCCGAAGGTCCGCTTCCACGTTGGCCTGGCCTGCTCTTTCTCCGAGTGGGCGATCACGATCGTCGCGTCCAGGTCGACCGTGACCAGGCCGCCGTCCGCGCCCGGCGCGTTCGCCCCGGCCAGCGCCCACGCGCGCTCGCGGGCCGCCGCCCTGGCCGCGCGGATCGCCTTCAGCGCCCGCGGCCCGTCCGCCGCCAGGTCCCTGACCAGCCGGGACACCACCGGATCGGAGGCGACCGGCCCGGCGAGCTCCGGCTGCTCCCGCAGCACCGCGATGTCGGCCAGGCAGTCGCCGCCCAGCGCGACGGCCGCGGCCAGGTCCGCGACGATCTTGCCCGGGTCGTGGACCGCCCGCGGCGCGCGCCAGCGGGAAAGGCCCTGCGACAGGCCCCGGCCCAGGCCGGTCGCCCGCAGCGTCTCCCACAGCAGGACCGCGCCGGCCTGCGAGACCAGGCCCTTGCCGTCGGAGGACACCGTGACACGGGCAGCGCGTGCGCTATTCTTCACTGGAAAAGTGCCTTCGGCTGGTGACGGACAGGACCCTAGACAAGCCCTATTCTTCCAGGTCAAAGGCACTTTTTTCATGCAATCGAATAGCCTGAGCTAATCCCAGGCGAAAGCCCGAGGCTAACGATATTTCTTTGCCTTGAAATATCGCCTTATATCGGGTGGGAAATGGGCTCGAATATGCCCCGACGGGTGTCGCTGACTTGATCATGGGTCATTGATGCCATATATCGGTACGTTCGACCCGTGATCATGAAATTGATACCCCATATGGGTATCCTGGAATGCCTTATTAAGGATGATATTTCGTCCTAAAAAGGGCGCTTCTGATGTGCAAAATTCGGGCTTTGGCGCGAATGACCCATGATCAGATCTTGGAGGAGGCGGCGTCCGTCTTGGGGCAGCGACGCGTCCTTCTTTGGGGACAGTGAGACGTTCTTCTTTGGGACAGTGAGACGTTCTTCTTCGGGGCAGTGACGGGTTCTTCTTCCGGACAGCGAGACATCCTTCTTCGGGCCCGCGAGACGTCATTCCTGGAGCAGGGCACTGCATTCCTGGCGTAGAGCGGCGCCCTTCTTCAGCGCAGCAAGGACACCAGCGCCCGTGAACCCCGCGGCGAAGGGGCTGTACAGGATCGCGTTGACACGGGCAGACTCAAAGCATGCGGTACCTCAGTATCGACACCACCCCGCGGATCTCCAGGATCGGCCTGGGCACCTGGCAGTTCGGCTCCCGGGACTGGGGCTACGGCACCCAGTACGCCGAGCGGGACTCCCAGGCGATCGTGCGCCGGGCGATCGAGCTCGGCGTCACCCTCTTCGACACCGCCGAGGTCTACGGGCTCGGGCGCAGCGAGCGGATCCTCGGCCGGGCCATCGCGGATGACCGCGACAGTGTTTTCCTCGCGACCAAGCTGCTGCCCGTCGCGCCCTTCCCGCCCGTGGTGCACCAGCGCGCGGTGGCCAGCGCGGGCCGCCTCGGCGTCAGCCGCCTCGACCTGTACCAGGTCCATCAGCCGAATCCGTTCGTCAGGGATACCGTCATCATGCGCGGCATGCGGACGCTCCAGCGCATCGGGCTCGTCGGCGAGGTCGGCGTCAGCAACTACTCCCTCGCCCGCTGGCGTGCCGCTGAGGACGCCCTCGGCAGCCGGGTGCTCAGTGACCAGGTCAGCTTCAGCCTCGCGTCCGCGTCCCCGGCGGATGACCTGGTTCCATACGCCGAGGACAACGGCCGGATCGTGATCGCCTACAGCCCCCTGGCCCAGGGGTTCCTGTCCGGCAAGTACGACAAGTCCAGCCCGCCGTCCAACCGGGTCAGGAGCTTCAACGCGCTGTTCCTCCCGGCCAACCTGGAACGAGCGGAATCGCTGTTCAGCGCGCTGCGCGAGATCGCCAGCGCCCACGACGCCACGCCCGCCCAGATCGCGCTCGCCTGGGTCATCCGCAGTCCCGCCGTCGCCGCGATCCCCGGCGCGTCGAGCGTCCGGCAGCTCGAGAGCAATGTCGCCGCCGCCGACATCGAGCTAGCGGATGACGAGTGGCAGGCCCTGCGCGACGCCGCGCGTCAGTTCCGGCCGGTCACCGGCCCCGCCGCGCTGCCCCGCCTGCTCCGCGCCCGCGCCGCCCGGCGCTGAGCAACCCAAACCGAGCCCAGCAACCCAACCGAGCCCAGCAACCCAACCGAGCCCAGCAACCCCGACCGCTCAGGAGATCCGCTCGTACAGCTTGCTGTTCACGTAGTGCGGGTAAGAGCCGACGAGCTGGAAGTGCGCGCCGAACCACGACCGAAGTTGCGGCGTCCACGGGATCCGGTTGGCGTACGCCTGTGTCAGCCACACGTATTGCGCCCGCCCGAGGACCCCTTCCCATCCCGCTATCACCCGCGGCATGTTCCCCGCCCCGCCCTCCGGCGACACCCCGTGGCCGAGCGTCAGCGTCTCGGCCAGCGAGTCGAGCACGTCCGGGCATCCCGGCCGCGATGACGTGAACCGGTCGGCGGCGATCGTGAACGAGACCTGGTCGCTGAACACGCAGGCGCCGGCCGGGATCGAGCTGGCGACGGCGGCCGGGCTCGACGGCGCCGACAGGCCCTGCAGTTCCCGCCCCTCCACGGCGGCGACCACCAGGACGACGATGGCCGTGCCCGTGATCCCGACTGCCCGGACCCAGGGAAGCAGCGTTCCGCCCAACCCCGGCAAGGAACGCAGCACAGCGGCCCCGGCCGCCGCCGCGCCGAACGCGATCGCCAGCCACGGTGCCGGGAACGACGGATAGTGGTAGAAGAACGCCGAGTAGCCGCCGACCGCGACCGCCGAGCCCGCCGCGACCGCCAGCGCGAACCATTCCAGGCACGACCGGCTCCGGGGCCGCCGGAAGTACGTCACGCCGACCGTGACGGCCCCGGCCAGCGCGACCAGCGCGGGCAGGGACCGGCTCGCCACGTGCAGGACCATGGTCGCGTTGCTCGCCATCGCGAACGCGGTCGCCGTCGAGTGCAGCGGGTCGCTGATCGTGCCGCCGCGGTTGATGATGCCGATCAGGCCGGTGAGATACGCCAGGCGTGTCTGCACCGGGGTGTAGGTGCCGGTCCGTGACGCCTGGTAGAGCACGGTGCTCCGGAAGAACCCGGCCGGGTCAGCCGCCGCGAACGGCAGCACCGGCACGAGGAAGCCCGCCGCGAGACCGCTGAGGTAGGTCCAGGCGCGCCGGGCCCGTTCGGTGCCCGTGAGCAGGCAGCACGCCAGCAGCGCGGCGGCGGGCAGGCCGGCCCAGAACTTGATCGCGGCCGCGAACCCGAGTGCCACCCCTGCCCACGCCAGCCACTTCGCGCTCCGGAGGCGACCGTTGCGGAACGCCAGGTTGACCGCGAGCAGGCAGCACACGTTCATCCACGGCTCCAGCAGCAGGGTCCGCGCCGTGATCACGTCGGCCGGGTAGACGGCCAGGAAACCGCACGTGACCAGCGTGGCGAGCGTGCCCCGGTGCCGGACGAGGCGGCCGGCCAGCGGGATGCAGGCCGCGCTCGCGCACACGCTCGCCACCCGGGCGAACGCCAGCGCGGCGGACGCCGAGGCCAGGCGCGCGGTCAGCGCGAACGGGAGCCCGGTGATCAGGATGCCCGGCGGCTGCACGAACGCGTAGTCCCGGTACGGCAGCGCGCCCTGCAGTAGCCGGATCGCGGCGCCGAGGTAGACGCCGTCGTCGTACTCCACGGTGCCCGACGTGCGGAACCCTGGCCGGGTCAGGATGAAGGCGCGGACGGCCAGCCCGAGCACGGTCGCGACGAGAATGACCAGGCCTGCGCGGGCATGGCCTCGGCGAAGGCGGTCGGCGGAGCGGGCGCTGGGGGAGCGGGCTGGAACGTGATGGCCGGGATCTTCCGGGGTCTCGCCGAACGCGGCGCCATCCGCGCGGCGAGTGACGGGCATGGGGAGGCTCCGGAGGGTCCTGGCGGGGAGAAACTGAGATTAACTCAGGTTGCTCAAAGTACCATGCGACGACCCATTCCCCATCACGTTCCAGGTGACTCCCCGGAGCCCCCGTCTCGCCCCCTGACCGAAAGGACGGTCACGGTGGCCAGCACGACGGCGATGAACGCCGGCGCGGACCAGGCGGGCAGGTGCACCACGTCCGCGAGCAGGAGCTTGACGGCCACGCCGGCCAGGATGACGGCCAGGCCGTGCCGCAGGTACCGGAGCCGGGCGGCCGCGCCCGCGAGCAGGAAGTACAGCGCGCGCATGCCGAGCAGGGCGAACACGTTGGACGTGTAGACGACGAACGGGTCGGTCGTGATGGCGAGCACGGCGGGGATGGAGTCGACGGCGAAGATGATGTCGGCCGTCTCGATCGCGATCAGCGCCAGCAGCAGCGGCGTCGCCAGCAACTGCCCGGCACGGCGGACGGTGAACCGCTCGCCGTGCAGCCCGCCGGTGACGGGCAGGACCCTGCGGGCCGCACGGACCGCGCGTGGCTCCCCGGACCGCTGCTGATGATCGCCGCGGAGCATGCTGACCGCGGCGACGAGCAGGATGGCGCCGAACAGGTAGATCACCGGGTGGATGGCCTCGATCAGCGCGATGCCCGCGGCGATGAGGGCCGCGCGCATGATCAGCGCGCCCGCGATCCCGTACATCAGGACCCGCTGCTGGTAGCGCGCCGGGATGGCGAACGCGCCGAAGATGGCGGCGAACAGGAAGATGTTGTCGACCGACAGGCTCTTCTCGATCAGGTAGGCCGCGAGGTAGTCCTGGGCGGCGCCCGTGCCGGCCACGGCCCACAGCAGGCCGGTGAAGGCCAGGCCCGCCGCGATCCAGCCCGCGCTCCAGATGGCCGCCTCGCCGAGCGGGATCGCGCGCGCCCGGCGGTGGAGCACGAACATGTCGAGGGCCAGCAGCACGAGCACGAAGCCGCCGAACGCGGCCCAGGCCCAGAATGGGACGGTCACCGCCGCCCCCATCGGCACGCCGTGGGATGTGTCGCCCCGGGTCTGTGTGTCAGTTTCCCGTGAACGGCTCGGTGTCCCGTTCCGGCAGCAGGTCCGCGGCGCGGAGCATGGCGCGGGCGCGCTCGACGGTCCCTTCGCGCGCGATCAGGTCGAAGTGCGCGGCGTCGAGCCCGCTCACCGAGCTGAAATCGCGCTGGCCGCGAGTCCGCGCGTGCGCCGCGTACCCGAAGACCGCGCCCCAGAGCGCGCCGAACGCGGCCGCGACCGCCACGACCGCGAGCGCCGAGTGTCCCGACGTGAACAGGCTGAGCAGTATGCCGATGAGCAGGCCTGCCCACATCCCGCTCAGCGCGCCCGTGCCCGCCGCGCGGGCGTTGGTGAGGCGGCCGGTCACTCGTTCGACGAGTCGCAGGCCCGACCCGATGATGTCGAGCTTGTCGACGGGGAACCCGTCGTCGGAGAGCCGGTCGACCGCCCGCTGCGCGCCCTGATAGTCGTCGAAGCGCGCGACCGTGTTCCAGGCGGCACTGACGGGGCTCATCATCGGCATGCCAGTTCCTCGCATGGTCCCTTCCATTTCCCTCTGGGTCATTCACGAGACCAGCATCGGCGGCGGGCGTGCAGCCCCGGTCGGCGTTGTGTGCAGACGCGGTGAAGACGGGTCCGGCGCCGTCTCCACACCGGCTGCAAAGGGCGCACACCCGCCTTCCTCGCCGGGCTGGCATACGTGGCAGGGCAAGCCCGACTCGCGACCTGGGGTGACGACATGGCATGGGTGCTGCTCATCGCAGCCGGACTGTTCGAGACGGCTTTCGCTGTCTGCCTGAAGCTGAGCAACGGACTGACCGTCCTGTGGCCCACGGTGGCCTTCGCGGCGGCCGCGCTGTGCAGCTTCGGCCTGCTGACGCTGGCGCTGCGCGACATGGAGGTGGGGCCGGCCTACGCGGCCTGGACCGGCATCGGCGCCGTCGGCTCGGCGGCCGTGGGCATGCTGCTGCTCGGCGAGGCCACCTCCGCCGCCAAGCTCGCGTCGATCGCGCTGATCCTGGCGGGCGTGACCGGCCTCAACTTGTCGGGCGTGACGCCGTGACCCGGCGGCGCAGGCGGCGGATGCCCTCGACCAGCAGGCTGACCGCCATCGTTCCGCCGAAGGCGATGAGCAGCCCGGCCCACGGCCGGTCCGCGAACGCCTGCCCGCCGAGACGGCCGATGAGGAACGCGTACAGCGCCCAGATAACGGCGGCGATCGCGGTCGAGACCACGAACCGGCGGCGCGGGTAGTCGGTGAGCCCGCACGTCAGGGTCACCGCGGTACGGCCGCCGGGGATGAACCGGCAGACGATGATGAGCTGCATGCCGAAGCGGCTGAGCGAGCGCTCGGCCCACTCGCGCGTGCGCTTGCCCTTCGGCTGCGCGAAGAACCGGCGCTCCACGAGGGGGCCGAAGCGGCGCCCGAGGACGTAGCAGAGGTTGTCGCCGAGAAACGCCCCGGCCGCCGCGCAGCCGATGAGCAGCGCGATGCGCGGATCGGTGCTGCCCGCGGTCGCGACGCCGAGCGCGATGATGGCGGTCTCGCTCGGCAGCACGGGGAAGACCGCGTCGAGCAGCGGCAGGCAGACCGCGATGACGTAGGAGAGGACGGAGTCGACCTGCAGGTGGGCGAGTGCGTTCATGCGGAGTCGGCGGGCACCCGGGGCACCGGTATCAACTCACGCACGGGCGGCGACGGCTGGCGGGGGGACGGCGGGCGCGGCGCCGGAACCATCGCGCGGGGTGCCAGCGCCGCCGCCGCGCAGACGGGGCAGTACCGGGTCTCGGGCGCGGCGGCGAGCACCACGTGGGGGATCGGCGCAGCGCACTGCTCGCACTCGCCGAAGCTGCCCGCCGACAGGCGCCTGAGCGCGTCCTCGGTGTCGGCCAGCCGGCGCCGCGCGGCGACCGCGCTGTGCAGCAGCCGGCGCGCGTGCTCGTCCTCGGCACGGTGCTCAGCACTGTGATCAGCACCAAGGCCGGCACCAAGGCCGGCACCGTGGTCAGCGCTGTGGTACGCGAGGGACAGCTCGGTCACTTCGGCGAGCCGGTCCCGCCAGCGTGTCTCGAGGATGATCCGCCAGCGCGGGGCGTCTTGCCCGCGTCGTTCTCTTCGCATGATGCTTCCTGGTCTCGGGTCTTGGTCGCGTCGGTGTCGCGGGGACTCGAGTCCCCCGCCGCGCGCCGCAAGCGGAGGCACAGCACCACCAGGCACACGGCGAAGACGATCCAGGGCGCCACCACTATCAGGTCGCTTCCGTTCATCTTCACCTGCCCTAAGCTGCGGTGCTATGCGGTATCGCTGTGTCCTGCCAGTCCACCGCGCGAGCGTGCCCGCGCGGTGAAGCCGTGATGGTGATGGTGTGGAGACGCGGCTGGGGCGGGCACATCTAGAACGGCAGGGGAGGCGCGATGGCGGCCACGGTTCTCGTCGTGGAGGACGAGCGCAAGCTCCGGGACTTCGTCCGGTCCTATCTGGAGCGCGCCGGTTTCACGGTGCTGACGACCGGGTCCGGCGCGGAGGCGCTCACGATGGCGGCGGACTCGGCACCTGACCTGGTGGTGCTGGATCTCGGGCTGCCCGACCTGTCCGGCGAGACGGTCGCCCGGGAGCTGCGGGCGGCCGGGCCGACGCCCATCCTGATGCTGACGGCCCGGGCCACCGAGGAAGACCGGATCCGCGGCCTGGAACTCGGCGCCGACGACTACGTGACCAAGCCGTTCAGCCCGCGTGAGCTCGTGCTGCGGGTGCAGGCGATCCTGCGCCGCGGCGGCCTCGCCGGCACGGGCGCGGGGGACGGCGTGGTCAGCTACGGCGGCGGTGACCTCGTCATCGACGAGCCCAAGCGCACGGTCCAGGTGCGCGGCACGCCCGCGGAACTCACCCCGACCGAGTGGGGCATCCTGGTCGCGCTCGCGACCGTCCCCGGCCGGGTCTACTCCCGGTTCGAGCTCATCAACAAGGTGCGGGGATACGAGTTCGAAGGGTATGAGCGCACAGTCGACTCGCACGTGAAGAACCTCCGGCGCAAGATCGAGGACGACCCGGGCAACCCGCGCATCGTGCAGACCGTGCTCGGCGGCGGGTACCGGCTCGGCCTGGCCAAGGATGACTGACCGGCCGCCGTCGTCCGCGCCGGGTTCCGTGCCGGTGCCCGTTCCCGCGCGGGTCCCCGTTCAGGGGCCCAGGAACACGGCACGGGCCGGGGCGGCGGGCGGCAGCACGCTGGGCCTGCGGCTGGCGCTGGCCTTTCTCGGCGTCGCGCTGGCCGCGGTGGCCCTGCTGGCGATCCTCGTCGCCGTGTTCTCCGCCACCGACGTGTCCTCCCTCGCGGCCCGCCAGCGCACCGACCTGGCCGCCGCGATGTCGGCGGCCGCCGGGGCCGCGTGGAACACCGGGAACAGCTGGACCGGTGCCGATCTCGGCCCGGTCCTCGACCTGGCCGCCCGCACCGGCGTCGAGCTTCAGGTCCGCGACGCGGGCGGCACGGTCGAGGCCAGCAGCCCTGGTTTCCCGGCCGCCACGCAGCCGCGCGCCAGTGCCCCGGTGATCGTCGATGGCCAGCGGGTCGGCACCGTCACGATCGCCCTCACCGGGTCCGGCCTCGGGGCCGCCAACAACGTCCTGCGGACCGCGCTCCTGCGCGCCATCGCGGGCACCGCCGGACTGGCCGCGCTGCTCGCGCTCGTCGCCGGGCTGGTCCTCGCCCGGCGCATCACCAGTCCGGTCGCCCGGCTGATGGCGGTCACCCGCGCGACAGCCGCCGGGGACCGGGCCGCCCGGGCCGGTGACATCAGGGGACCAGGTGAGCTGCGTGAACTCGCGCGGGCCTACGACCAGATGGCCGACACGCTTGACTACGAGGACAAGGTCCGCCGCGATCTCGTGGCGAGCGTGGCGCACGAGCTGCGCACGCCGGTGGCGGTGCTGCAGGCCGGGCATGAGGCGCTGCTCGACGGCGTCACGGAGCCGACCCCCGAAACGCTCGGGGATCTCCGTGACGAGGTTCTGCGCCTGGCCCGGATGGTCGACGACCTGCAGACGCTGGCGGCGGCCGACGCGGCCGTCCTGCACCTGAATCGCGAGCCCCGCGACCTCGCCGATCTCGCGGGCGGCGCGGCCGACAGCCTGGCCCGCAGGTTTGAGGCGGCCGACGTGACGCTGCGCCGCGAACTCGCCCCGGTACTCGTGCTGGCCGACGAGCGCTGGCTGCACCAGGTCGTGACGAACCTGCTCGGCAACGCCCTGAAGTTCACGCCGGCCGGGGGAACGGTCACGATCAGCACCCGGGCGGACGGGCCGGACGCGCTGCTCGAGGTCGCGGACACGGGCCCGGGCATCCCCGCCGACGAGCTGCCGCGCGTCTTCGACCGGTTCTGGCGGGGACGCGGCACCGGGCAGACGTCGGGCAGCGGACTCGGCCTGGCGATCGCCGCCGAACTGGCCCGCGCTCACGGCGGCACGCTGACCGCCGCGAACGAGCCGGGATCGGGCGCGCGCTTCACGCTCACGATGACCGCGGACGGCGGCGCCGGCCGGAGGTGAGGGCGGCACTGAAGGATCGCGCGGGAGGAGGCGAACCGCGCGGGCAAACGTCACACTAGGCGTGCCGCCGGGTCCTCCGTGCCAGTCGGCTATTGGTTACGTAGAGTATGGAATCGGGTACCAGGGCAGAGGGGTGGTCGCATGGATGGAATGCGAGCGAGGCTGACTAAGCGCTCACTGCTCTGGGCAGGAAGCTGTGTCGTCATCCTCGCGGCGGCCACCGCGTGCGGCCCGGCGGCGGCGCAATCGAGTAGTTCCGCTTCCCGGTCCGGCAGCGCAAGCGGAGCCACGCCGCGCCCCGCGGCGCCCGCGTCGGCGGCCGCCAGGCCCGCGTCGCTGCCGGTCGTGAACATCGGCACCTACACCGGCCGCAAGCCCTCCGAAATCGACTTCAGCGCGGACGGCGGCAATGTCGTGACCGGTATCCGCTGGCAGTCGTGGACGGCGCGGGGCGCCACGGGGCACGGAACCTCCGCGATCGAGAGCTGCGTCCCCAACTGCGCGCAGGGACCCGTCACCTACGTCCCCACCACGATCACGCTGTCGGCGCCCCTCGGCGGCAAGTTCACCGTCCTGACCGAGACGCGCAAAGGGCGGGCCATGACGCTCCGCTATCCCGCCTACTGGGCGCTCGCCGCCTCCTGACCTGCTCGCTGCCGGTTCCGCCCCGCCCGGGGCGGCCCGCACATTTGACACCTAGTATTACGATGCATAGCCTTACGAAGTATGAATAGGGAGCGGGAACGACTTAAGGGACACCTGGACCTGTTGCTGCTATCCGTGCTCGCGGCGGGACCCGCGCATGGCTACGCGATCATCACGGCGCTGCGCGCCCGCAGCGATGGCACGTTCGACCTGCCCGAAGGCACGGTCTATCCTGCCCTGCACCGGCTCGAGGACGCGGGTCACCTGACGAGCGGCTGGGCGGAGGCGGACGGGCGCAAGCGGCGGATCTACGCGCTGACCAGCAAGGGCGAGGCCGCCTTGGCCGCCGAGCGCACGGAGTGGACGCGATTCGCCACCGGTATCCAGACGGTCCTGGGGTGGTCGGCGTGAGTGATGACCTCATCCACTCCTATCTCGCCGAACTGCGCACGAAGCTGCGGGTGAAGGACGCCGAGCTCATCCTCGCCGAGGCTGAGGATCACCTTCGCGAGTCGGTCGCCGGGGGACGCGCGATCGGGATGACGGAGACCGAGGCGCAGGAGGCGGCCATCTCGGCGTTCGGCTCGGTGCGGGCGGTCGTGCGAGCGCACCGCGCGAAGCACGTCCCGCTCGTGGCGGATCTTGTGCTGGCCGCGTGGAAGCTCGGCTGGACGGGCATGTTCGCCATCGCCGGGAGCGGTTTCGTGGCGCTCGGGATGAACCACCTGCTCGGCCGCGGATTCGTCGGCCGGCCGTCGGCGGGCGCCAGGTACCCGGCGGTGAAGTGCGAGTACTGGCTGTCCATCTGGCACGGCACCCACACGTGCGCGCAGGCGGCGATGCTGGAGAGCAGCAGCGACGCGGTATCCCTGCGCGTCATCGGCGGCGGCATCGGCGGACTGGCGCTGCTCGCGGGTTACCTGGCCGCCCGCGCGCTCTGGCGCAGGCGGGCGGTCGCGGTACTGCCCGAGGGATTCTTCGCGGCGGCGGCCGTCGCGATCTTCGGCCTGGGCGCGCTCGGACTGGCCATGATCACGCTCACCGGCAGCCCGCTTGGCCAGCCCACCGGGCCGGGCGCCTACCTAAGCGGCGCCCTGGCCGCCTTCGCGGTCGCCGCGGCCTACCTTCCGGCGGCCCGGCGGGCTCTCCGGGCTAGTAGCGGAGGCTGACCGAGGCTTGGTCGCCGAAACGCGGCGTGCTCAAATGCGCGTTTGACCGTGTAACCTAACGTGCTCAAATGCGTATTCGAGCCGACTATGGCGTGCTCAAATGCGTATTTGGGCCGGTGGGTGGAGGTTCGGGGCCGGCTGAGCGGGGGCGCGACACGCGTGGGTGACCCCTGGGGATGCGGCGATGGCCCGTTGGCTAATAATCTCGGGGGTGACAGGAGCCACTAAGACGTTGGACTCTAGTCACGAGCGGCTAACGGAACGGAGACTTGGGCTGTGACAATTCGCGTTGGCATCAACGGGTTCGGGCGGATCGGCCGTAACTTCTGGCGTGCACTCAACACCGGGGGAGACCGGGGCATCGAGATCGTCGCCGCGAACGACCTCGGCGACCTCAATACGATGGCGCACCTGCTCAAGTACGACACCGTGCTCGGCGTGCTGCCGGAGCCGGTGACCGTCGAGGGCGACACCATCCACGTGGGCGACAGGCAGATCAAGATCCTCGCCGAGCGCGAGCCGGCCAAGCTGCCCTGGGGCGACCTCGGCGTCGACGTGGTGATCGAGTCGACCGGCCGCTTCACCACCGGCGCGGCGGCGAAGGCGCACATCGACGGCGGCGCCAAGAAGGTCATCATCTCGGCCCCGGCCAAGGAAGAGGACATCACGATCGTGATGGGGGTCAACGACGACAAGTACGACCCCGCGAACCACCACATCATCTCCAACGCCTCCTGCACCACGAACTGCGTGGCGCCGATGGCGAAGGTGCTCAACGACAGCTTCGGGATCGTCAAGGGGCTGATGACCACCATCCACGCCTACACGCAGGACCAGAACCTGCAGGACGGCCCGCACAAGGACCTGCGCCGCGCCCGCGCCGCCGCGCAGAACATAGTCCCGACCTCGACCGGCGCCGCCAAGGCGACCGCGCTCGTGCTGCCCGAGCTCAAGGGCAAGCTGGACGGCTACTCCCTGCGCGTCCCGGTCATCACCGGCTCCATCACCGACCTGGTCGTCGAGACTGGCAAGGACGTCACCAAGGACGAGGTCAACGCCGCGTTCAAGGCGGCCGCCGAGGGCGCGCTCAAGGGCATCCTCTACTACACCGAGGACCCGATCGTCTCCTCCGACATCGTCAGCTCACCGGCCTCCTGCACGTTCGACGCGTCGATCACGATGGCCTACGGCAACCAGGTCAAGGTGTTCGGCTGGTACGACAACGAGTTCGGCTACTCCAGCCGCCTCGCCGACCTGACCGCGCTCGTCGCGTCCCAGCTGGGATAGGGCAGCATGCGCACAATCGATGACATGGAGGTCAGGGGACAGCGGGTCCTGCTGCGCTCTGACCTCAACGTGCCGCTGGACAAGGCGACCGGCACGCAGATCACGGACGACGGCCGGATCCGCGCCAGCCTGCCGGTGATCCAGAAGCTCACCGCACGCGGCGCGCGCGTCGTGATCATGGCGCACCTCGGCCGCCCGAAGGGCGACGGCTTCGCCGAGCGCGCCGCGGGCGGCCCGTCGCTGCGCGTCGTGGCCGAGCGGCTGAGCGAGCTGCTCGGCCAGCCGGTGGCGTTCGCCGCCGATCTCGTCGGCGATTCGGCGCGCTCGGTGGTCGCCGGCCTGGCCGACGGCGACGTCGCGCTGCTCGAGAACGTGCGCTTCGAGCCCGCCGAAACCGCTAAGGACGACGCGGAACGGTCCGGGCTGGCCGCTCGCATCGCCGAACTAGGCGACCTCTACGTCGGCGATGGCTTCGGGGTCGTCCACCGCAAGCAGGCTTCGGTCTACGACGTGCCGAAGCTCCTCCCGCACACCGCCGGCGACCTCGTCACGGCCGAAGTGTCCGTGCTGCGGAGGCTGACGGAGAGCCCGGACCGCCCGTACGTCGTGGTGCTGGGCGGCTCCAAGGTGTCGGACAAGCTCGGCGTCATCGAGAACCTGCTGGGCGTGGCTGACCGGCTGCTGATCGGCGGCGGCATGGTGTTCACGTTCCTGGCGGCGCAGGGCCACGAGGTGGGCTCCTCGCTGCTGGAGGCTGACCACATCGAGTCGGCGCGGAAGGTCCTGGCCGACGCGGCCGCCCGCGGCGTCGAGATCGTGCTGCCGGTCGACATCGTGGCGGCGTCCGGGTTCGCCGCGGACGCGGACCACATCACCGTGCCCGCGGACGCGATCCCGGCCGACCGGATGGGCCTGGACATCGGGCCGGAGTCGGCCGCGCTGTTCGCGGCCAGGCTGGCGGACGCGAAGACCGTGTTCTGGAACGGTCCCATGGGCGTGTTCGAGTTCCCGGCGTTCGCGGCGGGAACGCGGGCGGTGGCCGAGGCGATCGCCAAGACCGACGCGCTCACCGTGGTCGGCGGCGGCGATTCGGCGGCCGCGGTGCGGTCGTTCGGCATGGCCGAGGGATCGTTCGGCCACATCTCGACCGGCGGCGGCGCGTCGCTTGAGTACCTGGAGGGCAAGACCCTGCCCGGACTGACGGCGCTCGGCTAATGGGTGCGCCCGCGAAGACCGGTAGTGCCGGCGAGAGGCTCCCGCTGATCGCCGGCAACTGGAAGATGCACTGTAACCATTTCGAGGCGATCGCGCTGGTCCAGAAGCTGGCGTGGACGCTGCAGTCCAAGGATTACACGTTCGTCGAGGTCGCGGTGCTGCCGCCGTTCACGGACCTGCGCAGCGTGCAGACCCTCGTCGACGCCGACAAGATGCGCATCAAGTACGGCGCGCAGGACGTCTCGCGGTACGCCAGCGGCGCTTACACCGGGGAGATCTCGGGCGCGATGCTGGCCAAGCTCGGCTGCTCGTACGTGCTGTGCGGGCACTCCGAGCGCCGCCAGTACCACAACGAGGACGACGCCCTGGTCAACGCGAAGGTGAAGGCGGCCTTCGCGAACTCCATCACGCCCGTGCTGTGCGTGGGGGAGGACCTTTCGGTCCGGGAGGCGGGCGGCCACGCCGATTACGTGATCGCCCAGCTGAAGGGCGGACTCGCTCGCATCCCCGCGGAGCAGGTAGCCTCAATGGTGATAGCGTACGAGCCCATCTGGGCGGTCGGCACCGGCAAGGTCGCCAGCCCCCAGGACGCGCAGGAGATGGCTTCCGTGATCCGGGGGTGGATTTCCGAGGCCCGCGGGGCGGAAACTGGAATATCAGCGCGTATTCTGTATGGCGGATCGGTCAAGGGCGATAACATCGCTCCTATCATGGCGCAGCCAGACGTGGACGGCGTCCTCGTCGGTGGCGCGAGCCTCGACGCCGGCGAGTTCGCGCAGATCTGCAGGTACCGTGAACAAGCTGTCGGCAAGGCCGCGAAGGCTTAAGCCGTAAGGGTTAGGGAGAGAGTGCACCGCCAGTGATCATCGCGCTATCGGTCATCCTGATCATCACGAGCCTCGTGATGGTGCTGCTCGTCCTTCTGCACAAGGGGAAGGGCGGAGGCCTGTCCGACTTGTTCGGCGGTGGTGTCTCCTCCACGCTCGGGTCATCCTCGGTGGTGGAGCGGAACCTGGACAGGATCACGATTTTCTTCGGAGTTCTGTGGTTCGTCTGCATCATTGCCCTAGGATGGCTCATTAACCGCTAAGGTTTCTTTCCCGAAACCGTTTCCCGCTCACGATGAGCGGGCTTCATTGCAGGTAGGCAGGCAATCATTCAGGCAGCTAGTCGGTGTGCGACAAGGGGTGATCTGTGAGCAGCGGTAACGCTATCCGCGGGAGCAGGGTAGGCGCCGGCCCGATGGGCGAGGCGGAGCGCGGGGAGGCGGCACCCCGGGTTTGGGTGTCATTCTGGTGCTCTAACGGGCATGAGACCAAGCCGAGCTTCGCGACCGACGCCGCGATCCCTGACCACTGGGAGTGCCCCCGCTGTGGTTTCCCGGCCGGTCAGGACAAGGACAACCCGCCGGCCCCGCCGCGCGTGGAGCCCTACAAGACGCACCTGGCCTACGTGAAGGAGCGTCGCAGCGACGCCGACGGCGAGGCCATCCTCGCCGAGGCCCTGCAGCGCCTCCGCAGCGGCTCCTTCGCCTAACCAGCGCAGCCTAGCCTCGAGCGCCCCGGTCGGCACACGCCGGCCGGGGCGCTTTCGCGTGTCCAGGGGTCGCGTCCGGGCGCTAGTCCCGGATGAGGGAGGCGAGCAGGTGCTGGACGCGGGCGTCCAGGTCGGCGGGTGCCGATTCCGCGCCGGAGAGGTGACGCAGCAACGCGTGCTGGAACAGGCCGTCCATCAGGGCGTAGGCCACGGGCGGGGCGACCGTGAGCGTGGCCGCCGACAGCTCCGCGTACTTCGTGGCGACGCGCCAGATCATCCGCTCGAGGCTGTCGTCGATGTCGGCTACGTCGGCCCGGAAAGTCTCGTCGAACAGGCTCTGGTTGCGCAGGTCGTACCAGAGACGGTGCATCTTGGCGTCCTCGACCAGTGTCATGGCCATCGCCGCGCCGAACGCCTGCTCCAGCTCCCTCGGGGAACTGGCCGTGGCCGTCGCGCCGTCGTACCGCTTGACGCACTCGGCCTTGTACTGGCGCACGCAGTAGGTGATCATCTCGATCTTGTCGGCGAAGTAGTAATGCAGCACACCGTGTGAAAAAGCCGAATTCTGTGCGATATCGCGTAGGCTTGTCTGAGCGTAGCCCTGTTCGGCCAGAGTCTGCAGCGCCGCGGTCGCCAGTTCCGCGCGACGCTCGGCGAACTTGTCCACCTTGCGCCGCGTGATCCGGTCCCGGTTGCCGCTCACGCCAGCTACCTCGGTCAATGTCGATATCCGATCGTTGTCGCCATCGATTCAAACCTAGCAGCTTGACAACCGTCAAGATTTGTTTGGCCGAGCGTCCAGGAATCGCTTGACAGTCGTCAAGATCTCGGGCGAATATGGGCGGCGTCGCGCTGCGATGCGGAGCGGACGCGTGATTTTTGGTAACTCTGCGTAATGAGACTGTTCCAAATTGAGACAGCGCCTGCCTGAACCCTCTGCTTTCTTAAACGCTGTGCTATTGAACGCTGTGCTAGTGAACGCTGTGCCACTCAACACAGGGAGATTGAGAGATGCGGCTGACCGAGTTCCTGGACAAGGGCGCGTCCCTGCACCCGGACGCCCCCTGCCTCACCGTGGCCGGCGCGCCGGGGACCGAGGCCAGCGCGGGGGCGGGCCCGCGGACACCGGCCAGGGCCGGGACAGACGCCAGCACCAGGGCCGGGACCAGGACATACGCCGACGTGCAGCGACTATCCTGGGCCGTGGCCCGGGCCCTGGACCGGTCCGGCATCCTGCCCGGCGACAAGGTGGCCGTCCTCTCCGGCAACGACCCGGTCGCGTTCGGCTGCGTATTCGGAATCGCACGAGCGGGGGCGGTGTGGTGCCCGGTCGACCCGCGTAACGGGGCGGCGGAAGACCAGGAGCTTCTCGACCTGTTCGACTGCTCCTGCCTCATCTACGCGCGGTCCTTCGCGCCGCTGGTCGAGAAGATCATCAGCCGCCTGCCGAAACTCCACACGCTCGTGTGCCTGGACGAGATCGGCGCCTGGCTCGGCGGCGACAGCCCCTGGCAGGCCGATCCCGCCGACGACGTCGTCATGATCGCCAGCGCCGCCGCGGCGAGGGAGAACCCGGGGAGCGCGGGGAATCCCCGGGGCGTGATGCTCACCGGGCGCAACATCGAGGCGATGACCGCGCTGACGCTGATGAGCTACCCGTTCACGGGCCGCCCGGTCCTGCTGGCGTTCGCCCCGCTCACCCACGCGGCCGGATTCCTGTGCTTCCCGGTGATGGCCCTCGGCGGCGAGATCGTGATCATGCCCTCGCCCGACCTGGGCGAGTTCCCGCGCCTTGTCGGCCAGCACCGGGTCACGCACGCCTTCCTGCCGTCGGCCGGAATCTGCGCGCTGCTGGACCATCCCGGCCTGCCGAGCGGCGCCCTCGGCTCCCTGCAGTGCCTGTGGTACGGCTCGACGCCGATGCCGGCGAGCTGCCTGGCGCAGGCGATCACCGAGATCGGCCCGGTCATGGGCCAGCTCTTCGGCCAGTTCGAGGCGCCCATGGTGATCTCGGCACTGTCGCCGAGGGACCACTTCCGCCCCGACGGCGCCCCGGCCGTCGAGCGGTTCACCTCCGTCGGCAAGCCCACACCCCTCACCACCGTGGCGATCATGGACGACGGCGGCGGGCTGCTGTCCCCGGGTGAGCGCGGCGAGGTCGTCATCCGGGGACCGCTCGTGATGGCCGGCTACTACAAGGACCCGCTGGCCACGGCGGAGGTGTCGCGGCACGGCTGGCACCACACCGGCGACATCGGCTACCTCGACGACAACGGCTACCTGTACATCACCGGCCGGATGCGGGACGTGACTTGCGTTCGGCACGCCGTGGCCGCGACGTGACCGAGGGCCCCGCGGGTCTCCGGCGGGAGCGGGGCGGGAGGCGGGTGGTGGTACCGTCACCGGGAACGTGATGGAGAAGGGGCCTGATGGGGACGCACGACCTGTCGGCGCGCGGGGACGTGCTGGGGCGCGTCGCGGCCAGCGCGCGGGCGGCGCTCGCCGAGTACGGCGTCGGGCCGGGCGCGACGGTGACGCTGCTGAACGTGTCGGAGAACGCGACGTTCCTCGTCGCGGACGCCGCGGGGGAGCGGTCGGTGCTGCGCGCGCACCGGCTCGGGTACCACAGCGAGCGGGCCATCGCGTCGGAGCTGGCGTGGCTGGACGCGCTGCGCGAGCAGGCGGGGGTGCGCACACCGCGAGTGCTGCCCGCGCGCGACGGGCGGCGGATCGTGACGGTGCCCGAGAAAAGCCATTATCCGTCACGTCGCAGGTGCCGCCGCTTTGTCCGCTTCGAGTTCCTGCCGGGCTCGGCGCCCGCGTCGGACGCCGCGCATGGTCCGGCGCACTTCGCGGAGCTGGGGGAGATAACGGCGCGGATGCACGCCCACGCGCGGACATGGGCCAGGCCGGAGTGGTTCACGCGGTTCGCGTGGGACCTGGACGCGGCGTTCGGCCCGGCGCCCCGGTGGGGGCACTGGCGCGACGGGCCCGGTGTCGGCGCGGCCGAACGCGAGATCCTCGGCCGGCTCGAGCAGACGCTGACGGCGCGCCTGAGCGCGTACGGGACGGGCCCGGGGCGGTTCGGGCTCGTGCACGCGGACACGCGGCTGGCGAACCTGATCGCGCCCGACGCGCCGGATGCCGGCGCTCCGCGCGTCGACGCTGCGGGCGTCGGCGCGCCTGGTGCGGGCGGGGGCACGGCGGTGATCGACTTCGACGACGCGGGATTCAGCTGGTACCTGTACGACCTCGGCACGACGGTCAGCTTCTTCGAAGACGACCCGGTGGTGCCGTCGCTGCTGGACGCGTGGCTGTCCGGCTACCGGCGGGGCGGCGGGACCGTCACGGCGGCGGACGAGGCGGAGACCTGGACGTTCGTCATGCTGCGGCGGCTGCTGCTGCTCGGCTGGATGGGCACGCACCCGGGGTCGGCCGGGGTCGACGAGCTCAGCGCGTCCTACTCGCGGGGCAGCTGCGATCTCGCGGAACGATACCTGTCGGGGCGGACGCGGGCCGGTTTACAGCCAGTCCCGTTTCCGGAACACCGCGTACAGGATCGTCATCGAGACGACCATGAGGGCGCCGGCGGCGTACAGCCCGGCGTGATCGCTGAACCCGGGGTAGGGCACGTTCATGCCGTAGAAGCCAGTGATAAACGTCGGCACGGCGATGATCGCGGCCCAGCTCGTGACCTTCTTCGTGATGATGTTCATCCGGTTGCCCTGGATCGTCAGGTTCGTCTCCAGGATGGTCGTCACGAGGTCGCGCAGGCTGTCGGTCCATTCCGTGGCCCGCAGCACGTGGTCGTACACGTCCTGGTAGTAGGGCATGATGTCGGCCTCGGCGAGATGCAGGTCGCGGCGCATCACGGTGTTGACGACCTCGCGCATCGGCGTCACGACGCGGCGCAGCAGCACGAGGCTCTTGCGGAGCTCGAAACTGCGGCGCTGCACGGCCATGCTGCCCGGCATGACCGGGGCGAACAGGGCGTCTTCCAGTTCCTCGACGGCGTCGTCCAGGCTCTGCACGGCCTCGAAGTGGCCGTCGACGATGTAGTCCAGCAGCCCGTGCAGGAGGAACCCGACGCCGTACTGGGACAGGTCGGGGCTGGAGTCCCAGCGGTCGACGACCTTCCCGATGTCGAGGCCGTCGTCCTTGCGGATGGTGATCAGCGCCTGGGGTGTGACGAAGGCGGCGAGTTCGCTGGTCGCGAGCGTGCCGCTGTCGGTGTCCAGGCGCGCGCCGTAGACGGTGAGGAACAGGTAGCCCTGGTAACGATCCACCTTGGGCCGCTCATGCTTGAGCACGGCGTCCTCGATCGCCAGCGGGTGCAGCCCGAACTCGTCCTGCAGCACCGAGAGGTCCTGGCGATCGGGGTTGCGCAGGTCTAGCCAGACCGTGCCGCCGTCGGCCAGGTTGTCGCTGATCTGCGCGATGGGGAAGCCCTCGCGCGCCAGGTGCCCGTTCCGGTAGACGCGGGTCCGCGCCTGGCACTTGGTCGGGGTGTCCATGCAGATCGCCGCGGCGGCTACGTTCTCGGGGTCGCTCCCGTGAAAGGTCTGCTCGCGCGGCGGTCGCGCGCCGAGCACGCCCGTTGTCATATCGTCCTGCTGGTCCTGGCCTGCCACGTGTCGCGATGATAGTCGCTCGGGCGCTGCCCGGGGCTCGCGGACAGCCGTTTCGTACCCGTGCTGCCGCCGGAGCCGCAGCGGCGGCTGGGCCGTGCCCTGCGGGGCAGCGGGCGCAAAACGCCGCGGTGATGCCCGCGCCGCCCGCGCTCCTCAGGCGGGGCAGCCGTTCCGGTATCCGGGACCCGGAGGCACGTATTCGTGCCAGTCGGCCTGGGTGATGGCGCCGCCCAGCCGCGTGCACAGCACCTTCAGCGGGCTGGCCAGGTAGGAGACGTTCCACTGTCGCGTCGTGCCGTCGGCGGTGACGACGTTCAGCGTGTTCCCGCCGTTGGTGAACATGGTCTGCACCACGTCGCCGCCCGGCAGCGGGCCGCCGATCGGCTGCCCGGTGGCGACGTCCCACAGGCGCGCCGCGCCGTCGCTCGTGACGGTGGCGAGCACCGAGCCGTCCGGGCTGAACGCCGCCGGGTAGGAGCCGGTCGCGTCGGAAATGGTGCTGATCAGCTGCCCGGTGGCCACCTTCCACACGGACACGGTGCCAGCCGAGTCGCCGATGGCCACGGTCTTGCCGTCCGGGCTCGGCGCCAGCCAGTCGATGAACGCCGAGTCCGTGCCGAACGACTTGCCCGCGGGCTGGCCGGTGGCCGGGTCCCACAACTGGACGGGGCCGTTCGGGTCGGTGACCGTCATGACCTTGCCGCCGGGCGCCAGCGCGGCGGCGGACGCGGCGACCGTCAGCGGCTGGCCCGCGGGCTGGCCGGTGGCCACGTTCCACAGCCGTACGGTGCCGGTCGTGTCGAGAGTCGCGAGCGTGGCGCTGTCCGGGCTGAATCCCGCCCACCGGATCGTGGCGTCGCCGGTCCCGGAGTGCCCGGCGGTGTCCGGCTGGCGGGGGGTCTCGCGGCCGGTGGCCGCGTCCCACAGCCGCACGACGCCCCCGGCGCTGATGGTGGCCAGCGTCTTGTCATCCGGGCTCAGCGTCGCGGTTACGCCGGCGCTGAACGCGTGAGCGAGCGCTGTGCCGCCGGGACGGAAGGTGGCCAGCGCGATATCCCAGATCCGCACCGTGCCGTCCTGACCGCCCGCGGCGAGCGTGCGGCCGCTGGGGCTGAACGCGAGCGCGTCGACGGACGCGCCACTGGTTAGCGGGCCGCCGATCTGCTGCCCGGTCGCCACGTTCCAGATGACGATCGTGCCGTCGCTGTCCCCGGCGGCCAGCAGGCGGCCATCCGGGCTGAAGGCCAGGACGCACCCGCCGGCCGGCGCGCAGTTGAGCGGGGTGTCCGCGGTGAGCGGGGCGCCGGTCTCCCGCCCGGTGGCGGAATCCCAGATCCGTGCCGTCCCGTCGGCGCTGATCGTCGCGAGATTCGACCCGCCCGGGCTGAACACGGGGCTGGCGCCGCGCGCGGTACTCGCCGGCAGCGGGCGGCCGGCCCGGCGCCGGTCCGGCAGCTTCCACAGCGTCACGGCCCCGTCGTCGCCGGCCGTGGCGAGGTCCGCGCCGTCGGCGCTCAGCGCCACGGCGGTCGCGCCGCTCACGGTGGTGAAGGGGGACCCGGTATCGGCCCCGGTGGCCGTGTTCCACAGCTGCGTGGTGCCGTCGCTGCCCAGCGTGACAAGCGAGGATCCGTCCGCGCTCAGCGCGGCGAGGCCCGGGCTGGGCGCCGGCATGTTGCGCAGGGGCGAGCTGGCGCCGACCGCGTAGGCGAAGGCGCCGCCGATTTGCGAGGCGGTGGCCCCGTCCCACACCTGGGCGGCGCCGGCGTAGGTAACTAGCGTTGACCCGGTGGTCCCGAAGCCCAGCACGGTCGAGCCGGTCGTCGACGCGCCGAGCGGCTCGCTGACCTTTCGCCGCGTCGCCGTGTCCCACACCTGCACCGCGCCGTCGTCGCTCCCCGTGGCGAAGTACGCGCCGTTGGCGCTGAAGGCCAGCGAGCTGACGTCGCTGCCGGTGTCGATCGTCTTGATCTCCGGATTCGCGGCGGCGGCCAGCATGGCGGCGTATGCCTGGGGGGAATGGTCGAGGCTCCACGCCTGGACGCTCTGGATCTGCGCGGCGGTGGCGGCCGACGAGCCGCTTTCACTGATCAGCTCCTGGGCGGCGAGAATGTCGCGCTGCGTGGCGGCCGCCCGGCCGTCGTGCACGGACACGGCCCATACCACCGTCAGCGCGACCACGAGCGCCAGCAGGACGGCGGTGACCTCGCGCCGCGAGCGCAGCCGGCGGCGGCTGGCGCGGCGGCTGGCCTGCAGGAAGTCCTTCTCGGTTTGGCTCAGCGGCGGCAGCCGCGTATCGGCCTCGATCCGGGCGGCGGTTCCCGCGGCGGTGTCCAGGCGGCTGCCCTGGTACAGGTAGGAAGGATCGCGGGCGGCCTGACGCCACTCCGCGGCGGTGGCGCGCAGCCGCGTCCTGGTAACGCGGTCGGCGCGGGCGTCGGCCAGCCACGTGTCACGCAGCAGCGGCCAGGCGGTCAGCAGCGCCTCGTGGCTGATCTCGACGGTCTCGGCGTCCAGGGTGAGCAGCCGCTCGGCGGCGAAAGTCTCCAGGACCGCGTCCACGTCCCGTATCCCGTCCGCGTCCTTCCCGGCGGTCAGGTCGGTCCGCCAGGCACGGGCGGCCGTGTCGGTTCCGTCGTCGCCCGTGGCGGTGAGCATGGTGAACACCTGCCGGGCGACCGTCCGCCGCCCGGGGCTGAGCCCGTCGTAGGCGCGCTGCGCACTGGCGGCGACGGCGCCCTCGATACCGCCTGCCCGCTCGTAGTCGGACAGGGTCAGCGGCCCGCCCGCGCGGGTGCGCCAGGCCTGGTCCAGGGCGTGCGACAGCAGCGGCAGCACGGCGGCCCCGGGATACACCTCGTCGAGCAGCACCGTCACCAGGTCGTCGTCCACGCACGAGCCGGCGGCCACGGCGGGCCGGGCGATGGCCAGCCGCAGCTGCCGCCGCGTCATCGCGGTCAGCAGGTACCTGTCCTGGACGGCGGCGCTGAGCTCCGGGTAGTCGGCCAGCCGGGCCTCGAAGTCAGCGCGCACGGCCACCACCACCAGGGCCGCCGGGTACGGCCGGGCGGTGGCGGCGGCGGACAGGGCGGTGACGAAGGCCTGCCGTCGCGCCGGAGACTCGCACAAGGTGAACAGCTGCTCGCACTGGTCGATAACGAGCAGCACGCGTCCCTGCGGCCCCGCGCTGGTCAGCGCGGCCTGCCGGACGGTCAGGGCGAAGCCGGCCGGGTCGCGCGTCAGCCGCTCGTGCACCTCGGCGGCGTCCGCGCCGATGAGCGGCGCGATACGCACCGCCAGTTCCTCCAGCGGATCGTGTCCCGGGGCGCAGACCACGCGCGGCCACGACGACGCCTCCGGCGCTCCCGGCAGGCCGCCGTCCCGGACCCGCGGCAGCACGCCCGCCCGCAGCAGCGAGGACTTGCCCGCGCCCGACACGCCCGACACCACGACCAGGCCGCCGCCGTCCAGGCGCGCGGCCAGTCGGTCGACCACCTCGGCGGTGGCCGTCTCGCGGCCGAAGAACAAGGGCGCGTCCCGCTCGGTGAAGGCGGCCAGCCCCCGGTAGGGGGACGGACCGGGGTGCGACCGCGCGTCATCCGCGGCGCGAGTGTCCCGGCCGCGACCGCTGGCGACGTGACCGTTCCCCCCGTCCCGGTCCCGACCGCCGGCGGCCGGCGGCGGCGTCACGATAACGGCGCCGGGGATGAGCGTGCTCGCGCCGCCCGCGCTCGTGGCCCCCGCGGCGGAAGTCACCAGGCCGGGAGTGACCATCCCCGTAGTGACCGTGCCGGGCAGGGCGGGGTCGGCCCCCAGTATCTGCTGATGCAGGTCCCGCAGCTCCGGTCCCGGCTCGGTGCCGAGTTCGCGGACGAGGAGTTCGCGGACTTCCCGGTAGGCGGCGAGCGCCTCGGCCTGTCGGCCGTGCTGGTACAGGGCGAGCATCAGCTGCGCGCGCAGGTGCTCGCGGAGCGGGTGGGCGGCGGTGAGCTGGCGCAGCTCCGCGACGAGCTCGTCGTCATAGCCCAGCCGCAGGTCGGCGTCGACGCGCGTCTCCAGCGCCTGCAGGCGCAGCTCGGCGAGGCGCGGCACGTCCCGGGTGCTGAGCAAGGCCGAATCGACGTCGGCGAGCGGCTCGCCGCGCCACAGCGACAGCGCCGTCCGCGCCTCGGCGGAGGCGGTGTCCCACCGGCCGTCGCGCGCGGCCGCCCGGCTGGCGGCGAGGCTGGCCCTGAACCTGGCGATGTCGGATTCACCGTCGGCGACGGCGATCGAATAGCCGCCGGCATGGGTCGTAATGCGCGTGCCGTCGGCGTCGCCCAGGGCCTTGCGCAGCCGCATCACGTAGTTCTGGATGGTGACACGGGATGACGGGGGAGGGGCGGCGCCCCACAGCGCCCCGGTGAGATCGTCCAGCGACACGATCGTGCCGGCGTTCAGGAGCAAGGCGGCGAGCAGCGTCCGCTGCTTGCCTTGCGGCACGGGAACCGCGATCCCGTCGCGGCGTACTGCCAGCGGCCCCAGCAGGCCGAATTCCATCCCCGTAGCCACAGAAGCTTCACCGCCCACAATCGCCGAGAGCTCCCGCAATCATCAATATCCGGAAACGCTACCACTCAGACCGCCAGGCCAGGCAGGGTGAAAAGGCAACGGACCCGATGAAAACCGGGTCCGTTGCCGGGAGTGGCCTTTCAGTGTGCGAACGACTGGCGCAGGGCCTGAATCTCGGGCGGCAGGTCCGTCTTCGGCTGCAGGCGCTCGAGTGCCTTGATCTGTGTCTTGAGGTCATCGAGGAGCAGGTTGGCGAGGTCCATGCTGAACCCGTTCCTGATCACGATTCGCAGCACGGCCATGTCCTCGAGGTTCTCCGGGAAGGTGTAGGCGGGCACCTGCCAGCCGCGCATCCGCAGCCGGTCCGACACGTCGTAGACGGTGAACTCGTCGAAGTCGTCCTTTAGCTTGAAGGCGAACACCGGCAGGTCACTGCCGTCGGACAGCAGCTCGAACGGACCCAGCTTGCTGATCTCGCTGGACAGGTGCATCGCGATGTCCTGGCAGGTCTGCTGCACCTGCTTGTAGCCGGAGAAGCCGAGCCGCAGGAAGTTGTAGTACTGCGCGGCGACCTGCGCGCCCGGGCGGGAGAAGTTCAGCGCGAATGTCGGCATCTCCCCGCCGAGGTAGTTGACCTTGAAGATCAGGTCCTCGGGCAGCGCCTCGGCGTCCCGCCACACGATCCAGCCGACGCCGGGATAGACGAGGCCGTACTTGTGGCCGGAGGTGTTGATGGACGCGACCCGCGGCACGCGGAAGTCCCAGTCCAGGTCCGGGTGGAGGAACGGCGCCACGAAGCCGCCGGACGCGCCGTCCACGTGGATCGGCACGTCGGTGCCGTCGCGCTCCTGGAGGTCATCGAGCAGGGCGTTGACCTCGGCGACCGGCTCGTAGCTGCCGTCCATCGTGGAGCCGAGGATGACGACGACACCGATGGTGTTCTCGTCGCAGGCCGCGACGGCGCGCTCGGCGTTGAGGTGGTACTGCCCCTTCTCGAGGGGGACGTAGTTCGGCTCGACGTCCCAGTACCGGCAGAACTTCTCCCAGCACACCTGGACGTTGGTGCCGAGGACCAGGTTGGGCCGGGCGGTGTCCTTGCCCGCGGCCCGGCGGCGTGCGCGCCAGCGCCACAGCAGCGCCATGCCGCCGAGCATGCAGGCCTCGCTGGACCCGGTGGTGGAGCAACCGACCGACTGGCCGTGCGGCGCGTGCCACAGGTGGCCGAGAATGTTCACGCAGCGCTTCTCGAGCTCGGCGGTCTGCGGGTACTCGTCCTTGTCGATCATGTTCTTCTGCGCGGTCTCGGCCATCAGCTGTTCGGCCTCAGGCTCCATCCACGTGGTGACGAACGTGGCCAGGTTCAGCCTGGCATTGCCGTCGAGAATGAGCTCGTCCCGCACGATCTGCAGCGCCGTGCGCGGCAGGACGCCGTGCTCCGGCAGCCTGAACCGCGGGATCTCGCAGCTCTTCTCGCGGAAGTAGACAGGGTTGATATCGAGTTCAGCACTTGACTCCTGTGCTTCGACCTGCTTGTGCAACTCCGGCATGCTGCCACCCTAGTAGCGGCGGCCTGGGCGTGTGCTCACTCGGTACCGCGCAATCCCTAAGAACTGCCTAGATCGCCGCGCCTTCGGGCAGGGGGGTCTCCTCGGCGTCCGCCTGGTTGCGGCCGAAGTCGCGCCATTCGCGCTGGGTGAGTCCCGCGAGGATCGCGACGGTCAGGGTGGCCCCCGCGAAGACGAAGAACGCCGCCGGTCCCAGGGTGCGCGTGGAGAACGCGGCCAGGGCGACCGACACGGGGAAGACGCCGAAGCTCCCCAGCATCAAGAGCCCGGTGACCTTGCCGATGATGCCCGCCGGCACCCACTTCTGAAAGGCCGTGATCGTCAGGACATTGCCGAACCCGTTCATCGCCCCGAGGAGGGCGAACGCCACGGCGACCGCGACGGTGCCGCCGAGATAGGGGGCGACGCACATGGCCACCGCCTCCACGAGGAACGCGACGGACGCCGCGATCACGGGCCGCCCGACACGATGGGCCTGCCCGGCCGCGACGGTACCCAGCAGCGCTCCGGCGCTGAACGCGGCGAGGATGGCGCCGTACCCGGTCGCTCCGCTGTGCAGCGGCCCGTGGGCCAGCGCGGGCAGGGACACCTCGCTCATGCCGCCCGAGCCCAGGTTGGCCGCGATGTCGACGAGCATGACGATCTGCAGGATGCGCTCCGAGCGCATGAGCCGCGCCAGCGACGGTGCGGGCTCGGCGCCGGGCTCGGTATCGGCTGCGGCGGTCGCGCCTGCGCGGGCGGTTACCTCGCCCGGGCCGGCCGGACGCCCGCGCAGCGTCAGGCCGGCGAGCACCGCGAGGGTCGCCGCGGAGACGGCGAAGGACGCCGCGTCTAGGGCGAAGGCCAGGGACGTGCCGCCGAAGGCCACGAGCGCACCGCCGATGGCGGGGCCGGCCAGGGCCGCTGCCTGCGTTCCGCCGGACGCGAGGGCGTTGCCGGACTGCAGGTCATCCGCGGGCAGCAGCGAGGGGATGATCGAGAACGACGCGGGCAGGAACAGCCCTTCGCCGGAGCCGAGAATCACCGCGATCGGGATCAGGATGACCGCGCGCGCCGGTCCCAGGGCGGCCGCCGCGGCGAGACCGGCCATGGCCAGGGCCCGTGCGATGTCGGTCGCCATCATCACCGTCTGCGGTCGCCACCGGTCGCTGGCCCAGCCGCCGACCAGGATCAGCGCGGTACGCGGGACCCCGTAGGCCGCCAGGACGGTGCCGAGGAGCACGGTTCCGCCGTGCGCGGCGAGCACGTACCACGGCAGGGCCACCGCGTAGCAGGCGTCGCCCACGTTCGAGGTGACCTGGCCGGCGGTCAGCAGCCGGAAGGAGCCGTGGCGCAGCGGGGTCAGCGCGCGCGGCAGGGCCAGCCGGGCCATCAGCCGTCCCCGGGCGATGGCGCGTCGGGCGCCGGCTGCGGCAGGGCGATCGGGTAGGAGATCAGCAGCGCCTCCACCGGCGCGGCGCCCGGCGGGCGCTTGGACGGATCGGTGATCCTTTCCCGGAACGAGGTCTTGCGTGCCACCCAGTCGTGGAGCTCCCGGTTCAGCTCTTCCAGCTCGTCCGCGGTGACCCAGAGCAGGTAGTCGCTGTCGTCCGAGGCCTCCTGCCATTCCTGCGGATACGACGCCTTCGTCTCCTGCCAGCGCTGGTACCGGGCGAATGTGCGGTCGCGGAACAGCCGGAGCACGGCGTTGCCGGCGATCCGCGTCTCCGGATCGGCGTCGGCCAGGGGGATGCTCATGCCGACGGCCGTCAGCCGCCAGGGACGCGCACGGCCCTTGCCGCCGCCCGCCTCCTCGACGAACCCGTACTTCGCGAGCTGACGCAGGTGGAACGAGCAGGTGGTCGGCGTCTCGCCGATCCGCTCGCCGAGTTCGGTGGCGGTCAGCGGGCCGCCGATGACGAGTTCCTGGTAGAGCGAGATGCGCACCGGATGCGCGAGCGCGCGCAGCGTCTGCGCGTCGGTGAGCTTGCGGAGCTGTTCTTCGCCGGTCATCTCTCGATATTAATCTCTCGAGAGAACTCTCTCAATAGATAACTCTCGAGAGCTCATGGTTTCGTTTCCGCGGGTCTCTACGGCACTAGTGACCCATGAAGTCCCGCGAGGCTTTCGACTGCCGTGACTCAGCTACGGCCGGGGGCCGGGGCCACTAGCAGGGGCTGGGTGACGGTGCCGATCGCGCCGGACTGGTCGCTGAGGATGCCCGAGGTTGAGCCCAGGCCGTCCTCGGCCAGGTCGGATCGCGCCGCCAGCAGCACCCAGTCCCCGACCGGGTAGCGGTGCAGCGTGACCGTCACGGCCGGGGGGATGAACAGCCAGTCGCGGGGGTCCAGCGCCGAGCTCACCCCGTTCGCGGAGTCCGCGATCACCAGGACCCGGTCCAGCGGGTCGATCTCCCGCTGCCCGGCGATGAGCGGAATCCGCAGCCGAGCCCACACCTGCGCGTACCCGGTGCTGCTGAACGACCCGCGGATCCGCCGCCACTCGGCGGCCTGGCCGTACCCCCAGCTCTGCCGGCCGCCGAAGTAGAACTGCTCCTGCTCATCCGGCAGCGGCGGCACCTCGGCGGGCTGCGGCGGCTTGCGCTCGGCGTCCGCCAGCACGTCGTCGTTGACGGCGATCTGCCACGCCCGCGCCAGCGCCACGCGCTTCCCGGCGGCGTGCATCGACGCCTCGATGAGCCGGATGCGCCGGCCGTCGCGGACGATCTCGGTCGACACCTCGACGTCGGTCCGCGGGATCGTGCCGAGGAACTCGACGGTGAGCCGCGCGAGGCGGAAGCCGGGCTCGGGATGACGCGCCCGGATCACGTGGCCGAACAGCGCGCTCGGCGGACCGCCGTGCTGAGCGTCCGTGGACCAGGGGCTCTCCGTCGCCACCGTCGGCGTGAAAATGCCATCCGGTCCGGGCCGGTAGTACGCCTCAGGTTCCGCTTCGCCCGGTTCAGTCACGCGCCTCACGATATACCTCCGGGTGGATCGGCCCTGTCCGGTAACCGCGGCGCCGCGAAGGCTGCCATAGTTCGCGGATGGGAGGCTCGCGGGTTCCGGTCCGCTGGCTGGGCGCGGGTGATCGAAGCGGAGGGGGAGTCGCGCCGGCCAAGCTCCGGCACGGCGCGGCACTGGCCGGCGCCCTCGACCCGTCTGCCTGCCGCCGCCGCGGGCGGGGCTGCTCGGTTACCTCGTGTCCTGATCCGCGCCGCTGGCGGTCAGGAGCTGGTGGGCCAGGGCCGTCATGGCCTTGCGCAACTCGGGGCCGCCGAGGACGCGGAACGGGGCCTCCATGGCGGCCAGCTGGCGGACGTACCAGTCCGGATTGCCGGTGCTCGCCCGCAGGCGGGTCCGGCCCTCGCCGCACGGCTCCAGGAGCCCCAGGCTCCGCTTCAGCCAGCGCCGCGTCTCCTCGACCGGGGCGTCGACCACGACGTCGACCTCGTACTCCCAGCCCTGGGACATGTGCTCCTCCAGGACGCGCAGGGCGTCCAGGCCGGCCGGCGGGGTGAACGTCTCCGGTTGGGGGCAGGCCGAGACGATGCGGTCCACGCGCAGCACCCGGCGCGCCTGCCGGGTGTGCGACCAGCACAGCAGGTACCAGAGGCTGTGCCGCAGGACGACCGCCCAGGGGTCGACCTCCATCTCCCGTTCCGCCGCGTCGTCCCCGTTCAGCCCGCCCAGCCGGTACACGAGGCGCAGCCGCCGGGCGCCGGAGCACGCCTCGATCAGCCGGGACGTGAGCTCCGGGCTGACCGGAGTCCCCGCCTCGACGCCCGGCCCGGACGGCGGCGTCGTGTGCGCGCGGACCACCCGGACCGGGCCCGCGACCCGTTCCGGCAGGACGCGGAGGATCTTCGCGAGGGCGCCGCCGACCAGGTCGGACGGGTCGGCGGCGTTCCGGTGCCCCTCGAGGACCGCCATCACCAGCCCCATGGCCTCGGCGGCGGTGAACGTCAGCGGCGGCAGCCGCAGGCCGCGTCCGACCCGGTAGCCGCCGTGCGGGCCGGTGAGCGACTCGATCGGCAGCTCGGCCTCCCGCAGGATCGCGACGTACCGCCGGGCGGCCCGCTCCGTGACGCCGAGGCGGTCGCCGAGGCGCTCCGCGGTGATGCCGGGATTGTTCTGGATGGCCTCCAGGGCCAGCAGCGCCCGCGCGGCGGGACTCACGTCGTGGACCATGATTGCCTCCATCCCGGATGCCGATCGTCCGGGATCAACGGTACAGTCCCTCCCATGGCAGCGCCTTCCAGAAACGTGCTGGTCACCGCCGAGCAGCTCACCATCGTGCCCGCGAACGAGGCATCGTGGGCGGATCTGCAGGCCATCTTCGGGCTGGCCAACTACCCGGGGCGGTGCTACTGCCAGCGGTACCGGTCGGCCGAATGGCACTGGAACCTGACCACCGAGGAGCGGCGGGGCCGGCTCCGCCGCCAGACCAACTGCGACAAGCCGGACGCGGGGTCGACCACCGGCCTGGTGGCGTACCTGACCGATGACGACAACGACCGGGAACCCGTCGGCTGGGTCGCGGTCGAGCCGCGCGTCGCCTATCCCCGGCTGCTGCGCGGGCGGACCGCGTGGCGGGGCCGCAGCGAGGACAAGCACGACGAGGGCGTCTGGTCCGTCACCTGCTTCACGGTCCGGAAGGGCTACCGCGGGCGCGGCATCACCTACGCCCTCGCCGCCGCCACCGTCGGCTACGCACGGGCCAACGGCGCCCGCGCCCTGGAGGGCTACCCGCTGATCGTCGCGCCCGGCAAGGAGATCACCTGGGGCGACCTGCACGTCGGCAAGCGCGAGATCTTCGACGAGGCCGGCTTCACCGAGGCCAGCCGGCCGAGCCCGGCCCGCGCCGTGATGCGGATCGACTTCCCTTAGCCCGCGCCCGCGCGCGCCACGGGAGACAGGCACGGGCGGCGGGGAGCACCTGCGACGTGATGGATAAGGACTTCTTGCCGGCCGTCTCCTGCACCGCGGCGGGGAGCGGTGCGTCGGGGACCTGACGGCCGCCGCGCAGCAGCGAGGCGAGGCCGGCCAGCACCGACAGCGCCGCCGAGGTGCCGAACACGATGATCAGGCCGTTGTGGAACGGGCCCTGCAGCAGGCTCGGGAAGAACTCCCGGCCCGTCAGGATCGCCTGGTTCGCCGCCGGCAGCTTCGCCAGGACGCCGGTCGGGGCCAGCAGGTGCTGGACCGGGTTCACGCCGAGCACCGACGCGAACAGGCTCGACACCGGGGGCAGCGACGCGACCTGGTGCGCCACGCCGCCCGGCACGCCCATCTTCGTCAGGCCGTTGCTCAGCGTGGACGGCAGCGACGACGACAGGCCCGCGATCATCAGCGTGAACACCACGCCGATCGACACCGCGGTACCGGAGTTCTGGAACGTCGAGCGCATGCCGGACGCCGCACCGCGGTCGCTGGCCGGCACGCTGCCCATGATCGAGGACGTGTTCGGCGACGCGAACATGCCCGACCCGATCCCGTTCACCGCGACCAGCACGGCGAACAGCCAGTACGGGAAGTTGACCGGGATCAGCATCAGGGCGATGAAGCTCGACGCGAACACGGCCATCCCCGCCGTGGCGATCCCGCGCGAGCCGAACTTGTCCGACAAGATGCCCGACGTCGGCCCGGACGCCATGAACCCGGCCGTCATCGGCAGCAGGAAGATGCCCGCCCACAGCGGCGTCTGCTCGTAGCTGTAGCCGTGCAGCGGCAGCCAGATGCCCTGCAGCCAGATGATCAGCATGAACTGGATACCGCCGCGGGCGATCGACACCAGCAGGCCCGCCAGGTTGCCGAACAAGAACAGCCGGATCTTGAACAGGCCCAGGCGGAACATCGGCTCGGCGATCTTCGTCTCGATGATCGCGAACACGATCAGCAGCGCGATCCCGCCGAAGATCTCGCCGAGCACCACCGGGCTCTCCCAGCCCATGGACTGGCCGTCGTAGGGCTGGATGCCGTAGGTGATCCCGACCAGCACCGAGCCAAGCCCAAGCAGGAACGTGACGTTGCCCCACCAGTCGATCTTGGCCTTGCGGCGGGTGGCGATCTCCTTCAGCCGCAGGTACGCCCACAGCGTGCCGAAGACCCCGACCGGCACGTTCACCCAGAACACCGCCCGCCAGTCCCACGCCGACAGCAGGCCGCCGGCCACCAGGCCGATGAACATGCCCGCCAGCCCGGCGATCTGGTTGGTGCCGAGCGCGAATCCGCGCCGCTCCGGGGGGAACGCGTCGGTGAGGATAGCGGCCGAGTTGGCCATCAGCATGGAGCCGCCGATGGCCTGCAGAAAACGCCAGCCGATGAGCCAGAGCGCGCCGTGCGTGCCCTGGTAGGGGTCGAACGACAGCATGACCGACGCGAAGGTGAAGACTACGAAGCCCGCGTTGTACATCTTCACGCGGCCGAAGATGTCGCCCAGCCGCCCCAGGTTGACCACCATGACCGCCTGCACGAGGCGGTAGCCCATGATCATCCACAGCAGGTAGCTGATGTTGCCCGGGGACAAGGGGTCCAGGTGAATCCCGCGGAAGATCGCGGGCAGCGCGATGATGACGATCGAGCCGTCGAGCGTGGCCATGAACATGCTGGCCGTCGTGTTCGCGAGCGCGACCCACTTGTAGTTCTCGCCCCGCGGGTCCGAGGGCGTCTGCGTTCCGTTGCTGACGGCGGTGGACGCGTTCTTAGCTTCGTCCGCCATCAGAGCTTCTCCGCCAGGCGCTCGAACAGCGGCCCGGCGGCCTTCAGTTGCTCCAGTTCCGCGGGCGTGAACTCGGTCAGCGCCCGCGCGATCATCTCCGTGCGCGCGCCACGACGGTCGCGCATCACCTGCCGTCCTGCCTCGGTGATCGAGAGCACGATCCTCCTGCCATCCTCGGGGTCTCTCTCGCGCGCCACCAGGCCGCGCTGCTCCAGCGCGGCGATCGTCACGCCCATCGACTGCGGGCTGATGCCGTCCAGCCGCGCCAGGTCGCTTGACGAGGCCGGACCGCCCCGGTCGAGCCGCGCCAGCGCGGACGCCTCGGGAATCGGGATGTCCCCGCCCGGCTGCGCTTGCTTCAGGCGCCGGAACAGCATCCCGACGCTCATCCGCAGGGCCGCGGCGACCTCAAGCACATCATCCGGAACGTTCCCTGGTGACTCGCTCATACATCAGTTATAACTGATCAGTCTGTCCTTAGCTATTTCGGGGGTGCCGTTCGCGCCGTCTGCCCCCGTCGTCGCGTCCGCCGACCGCAGGGCCGCCATCATCAGCAGGCCGCAGACCACGTATCCGGCGCCCTGCTCGGCGATCACCGGGACGATGCCGAGCGTGCCGGACAGGTAGCCGGCCGTCAGCGGCCCGGCGAGGGAGCCGACGCTGGAGACCGCGCCCATCGCGCCGAAGATCCGGCCGCGGTAGGCGCTGGCGGTGGCGCGCTGAAAGAGCGTGATGAGCCCGGCCATGCTCAGCGCCCCGGGCAGCCCAACGATGATCATGCCCGCGAAGGCGGGCCAGAGCGCCCGGTACTCCAGCGGGTACAGGAAGATCCCCAGGTCGATGGCGCCGAACACGACGGTGCTCACCGTGAACAGGCGCGTGGCCGAGAACCGCTGGGCGAGCGGGGCGGCGAGCAGGCCGCCGGCGATCCCGCCGATCGCCTGGGCGGCGAGCACCAGGCCGTAATCGGTGTTGCTGCCGTGCAGCACCTCGCGGATGAAGGGGGCGAACAACGTCGCCATGATGTTCTCGCCGATGCTCGTGACGAGCCCGAAGACCAGCAGGGCGCGCAGGAGCGGGTGGCTCGCGGCGAGGCGGAGGCCGTCCTTGAGCTCCGCGGCCAGGGCCCGCAGGCGGCTGGCCCCGGCCGGGTTTCCGGCTCGGTCTCCGGCTCGGTCTCCGGCCGGGTCTCCGGCTCGGTCTCCGGCTCGGTCTCCGGCCGGGTCGGACGCGGCGGAGCGGGCGTGGACGAAGACGAGCAGCGCGGCGGAGGCGATGAAGCTGGCCGCGTCGGTGAGCGTCACGGCGGCCAGGCCGCCGACGGCCGCGATCAGGCCCCCGAGCCCCGAACCGGCCAGCCGGGCGATGCTGCCGACCTGCCCGTTCAGCGCGTTCGCGGCGACCAGATGCTCGTCCGACACGAGGGCGGGCACGAGCGCGAGCTGGGCCGGCGTGAAGAGCTGCTCCACGGCCGCCTCCCAGGCGACGACGGCACAGACGATCCAGAGCTGGGCGCCGCCGTGCACCGCGAGCAGGGGCAGCAGCCCGGCCGCGAGCAGGAGATCGGCGGTGATCATGGTCCGCTTGCGGTCCCAGCGGTCGACGAACACGCCCGCGACCGTGCCGAGCAGCACCTGCGGCACGAGGTTGGCCAGCAGCGTGATCGCGCTCGCGAGCGTGGAGCCCGTCATCGCGTAGACCCGGTAGAGCAGGCCGATCATCAGGATCCAGTTCGCCTGTCTGGGAGATGACGCCGGCGGACAGCACCAGCCGGAGGTCACGGTGGCCCGCCAGGACCCGCCACGTCGCGCGCACCGGACTACTTCTCCGGCCGGGAGTGCTGTTCCCGCGGAGCGCCGGGCGCCGGGGGAGCGTCCGTGTCCGCGGGTGTGCCCGTGTCCGCGGGTGTCCCCATGTCCGCGGGTGTCCCCATGTCCGCGGGTGTGCCCGTGTCTAGGGGTGCGTCCCCGTCCGGGACCGCGAACACCGCCAGGTCGACCGGGACCGAGCCCGGCGGCCGGGCGGTGACGTCGTCGATGACGCGCTCCTCGACGAGCGGCCGGATCAGGCCCTCGATGCCTTCCGTAAGGGCGGTGAGCTCGGGCAGGGTCAGGTAGACCGTGGAGACGTTGACGAGTCCGGTGACGCGCAGCCACGCCTCCGGCCAGCCGGAGCGGCGCTGTTGCCAGTTGAGGGCGCCGTCAATGACGCGGTCGGTATACACCTGCTCGAGCGCGTCGGTGGCGGCCGTTATGCCTGGCGTCCGCGGGCCGCGGGGCGGGAGATACGAGGTCGCCGTCACGCGCCACGGCCGTTCCCGGTTGTCCTTGCCCGCCACTTGCTCGGCGAATCCGTACTTGGCGAGCTGGCGCAGGTGGTGGGAGGCGAGCCCGTGGCTGATGCCGAGCTCGCGTGCGGCCTCGGCGGTAGTGGCGGTGCCGAGGCGGCCGATGACCGTCAGCAGGTCCAGCCGCGTCGGATGCGCGAGCGCCCGGATGGTGCGGGGGTCATCGAGCGTCCGCCACCGCTGGCCCGGCCGGGGATTCGTCGATTCCAAGGACATGCTTGGAATAATGCACGCGGCAAGGGCCTGATGTCAAGTAAGTGCTTGGAATGTCCCGCGCTGACGTCTTGGTGTGGTGGCCGGTCGCTTGCCGACCTGTTGAAACGATCCAATACGACCGTGCGCCACACCAAGACGTTGATCTTGATGTGCGCGGGAGCGGTTTGCCCTACTTGTCGGCCAGGTACCGGCAGAAGAGCGTGCCGTCTTCTTCGAGGACGCTGGCCAAGTTCAGGCGCGCGGCGGGGAACGGGGCGCCCGCCATGATCCGGGGGGCGCCCGGGCCGGCCAGTACCGGGCTGACCGTGAGGCAGAGCTCGTCCAGCTGTCCGGCGTCGGCTAGCTGGGCCAGGAGCGTGGGGCCGCCCTCGCACAGGATCCGGGACAGTCCCCGGTCGTGCAGGGCAGCGATCGCGTCCTTCAGGTTGACGGCGACGTCGCCCGCGATGATCACGTCGGCGACGCGGCCCAGCGCCTCCTGGGCGGACGCCGGCGCGGCGGCGCAGGTGATCACGATCGTCTTCGCGTCCGCGGGCGCTCCGGTGAACACGGGGCTGGCCGGGTCCAGGTCGAGGGACCGGCTCACGAGGGCCAGCGGGGGAGCGGCCGGGCGGCCGTCACGCAGGCCCAGCGCCGGCCACGCGTCGTTCGGCCGGGTCGCCCGGTAGCCTTCGGCGCGCGCGGTGCCCGCGCCCACGAGGATCGCGTCGGCCAGGCCGCGCAGGACCCAGAACAGCCGCCGGTCACCCGGCGACGACAGGCCACCGGACAGGCCGTCCACCGAGACCGCCCCGTCGGCGCTGGCTACCATGTTGCCGCGCAGCCAGGGTCCGTCGGGATCGGCGTACACCCGGGCCAGCCCGGCGTCCTCGAGATCGGCAGCGGCGACGGGCGGAAGGAGCTGGCGCACCGTCAGAGCCTCGAGACCAGGACGAGGACGGCGCGGTCGGCGACCTCGACCTTGGGCTTGGTCACCGGGCCCTCCTCCGCGGGCGCGCCGTCCGGCGTGGTCGTGTCGATGAGAACCTCCCACGAGCCGCCCAGGCGAGCTTCCGGGATGGTGAACGTGATCGGGTCCGGGCCCGCGTTGAACAGCATCAGGAACTTCTGGTCGGTGACCGGGTCGCCGCGCGGATCGGGCTCGCTGATCGCGGCGCCGTTCAGGTACACGGCGACCGACTTCGCGTACGACGCCTGCCAGTCCTCCTGCGACATCTCCTCGCCGGCCGGGGTCAGCCAGGCGATGTCGGCCGCGCCACGGAAGAACCGCCGCCGCCGGAACACGGGGTGCATGCTCCGCAGCTGCGCCAGCCGCTGAGTGAACGCCAGCAGGTCGCGCTCGCCCGCCGCCCGCGACCAGTCCACCCAGGAGATCTCGTTGTCCTGGCAGTAGGCGTTGTTGTTGCCGCCCTGCGTCCGGCTGATCTCGTCGCCGGCCGCCAGCATCGGGACGCCCTGGGACAGGAACAAGGTGGTCAGGAAGTTCCGCTGCTGCCGGGCGCGCAGCTCGTTGATGGCCGGATCTTCGGCCGGGCCCTCGACACCGCAGTTCCAGGAGCGGTTGTCGTCGCTGCCGTCCCGGTTCTCCTCGCCGTTGCCCTCGTTGTGCTTGCCGTTGTAGGACACCAGGTCCAGCAGGGTGAAGCCGTCGTGGCAGGTGACGAAGTTGATCGACGCGAACGGCCGCCGGCCGGACGTCTCGTACAGGTCCGAGGACCCGGTGAGCCGTGAGGCGAACTCCGCCAGCGATGACGGCTCGCCGCGCCAGAAGTCGCGGATGTTGTCGCGGTACTTCCCGTTCCACTCGGTCCACAACGGCGGGAAGTTCCCGACCTGGTAGCCGCCCTCGCCGACGTCCCACGGCTCGGCGATCAGCTTCACCTGGGACACGACCGGGTCCTGCTGCACTAGGTCGAAGAAGGTGGACAGCCGGTCCACGTCGTGCAGCTCGCGGGCCAGCGCCGAGGCGAGGTCGAACCGGAACCCGTCGACGTGCATGTCCAGGACCCAGTATCGCAGCGAGTCCATGATCAGCTGGAGCGAGTGCGGGTGCCGGACGTTGAGGCTGTTGCCGCAGCCGGTGTAGTCGATGTACCGGGACGGGTCACGGCCGTCGAGGCGGTAGTACGCGCCGTTGTCGATGCCCCGCAGGGACAGGGTCGGGCCGCGGTGGTTGCCCTCGGCCGTGTGGTTGTAGACGACGTCGAGGATGACCTCGATGTCGGCGGCGTGCAGGGCCTTCACCATCGCCTTGAACTCGCCGACCTGCTCGCCGCGCGTCCCGGCGCTGCAGTACCGGTTGTGCGGGGCGAGGAAGCCGACGGTGTTGTAGCCCCAGTAGTTCGTCAGGCCGCGCTGCGTCAGGGCCTGCTCGGGCACGAACTGGTGCACCGGGAGCAGTTCCACGGCGGTGACGCCGATCCGCTTCAGGTGCTCGATCACCGTCGGGTGCGCCAGGCCCGCGTAGGTGCCGCGCTGGTGCAGCGGAACCTCCGGGTGGCGCAGCGTCAGGCCGCGGACGTGCGCCTCATACAGCACCGTCTCGTGGTAGGGAATCCGCGGCGGCCGGTCGTTGCCCCAGTCGAAAAACGGATTTATCACGACATTTTTGGGCATGAAAGGAGCGCTGTCGGCCTTGTTGGCCCGCCTCGGATCGGCCCACTTGTAGTCGAACAGCGCCTCGTCCCAGATGACGTCGCCGTCCACCGCCTTGCCGTACGGGTCGAGCAGCAGCTTCGACGGGGCGCAGCGGCAGCCGCGCGCCGGATCGTAGGGGCCGTGGACCCGGTAGCCGTATCGCTGGCCCGGGCTGATCGTCGGCAGGTAGCCATGCCAGACGAACCCGTCGACCTCGGCGAGCGGGACACGCTCCTCAACCCCGGAGTTGTCGAAAAGGGACAATTCGACCCGTTCTGCGACCTCTGAGAACAGGGCGAAGTTTGTCCCCCAACCGTCCCAGGTGGCGCCGAGCGGGTACGGGGATCCCGGCCAGATATGCATGCGCCTCCTACCGCGTCTGCCTGAACGCACGACACTACTACCCCGTCAGGTTATGCGCGGCACGGTGCCTGCTGGGGGTGGACCCGTGTTTGTCTGTTGTTCCCATAACGGCGAGATTCTTAACAAAAGCGAGGCAGCGGCGACGTGATGGATCCGGTTGCCCGTCAAGCTGCCCGCGGGACGCTACGCCTCGGCCGCCAAGGGAGCGGCGGGCTCCGCCCGGGCCGCGTCGGCGTACCGCTCCAGCACGACGTCCGCGACCTGGCCGAGAGCGCCGAGGGCGTCGCTGGCCGCGACCGCGCCCGCCGCGAGGGCCGCCGCGCGGACGCGGTCGGCGAAGAAACCGGGGGCGAGCAGGTACGTGGCGACCGCCACCGGGCCGTCGGCGGCCAGTTCGCGCACCGCCTCCTCCGGCGTCGGGGACGACGCCGACGCGTACGCGGGGACGACGCGCCGCCAGCCACCTGAATCCTGCCAGGACGCCGCGATCGCGGCGATCGTCGCGTTCGCGCTGGGGTCGCTCGAGCCCGCCGCCGCCAGCACCACGCCGGTCGCCGCCCGCGGCCCGTCATACGCCGCGGCCAGCCGCCGCTCCAGCGCCCGCACCAGCAGCTGATGCGGTCCCAGTGGCTCGGCGACCTGGACATCGAGCAGCGGATACCCCAGGCGATCCCTGGCGACGCGCGCGGGTATGTCGGTCTTGACGTGGAAGGCGGCGGTGAGCAGCAGCGGCACCACTACGCACCGGTCATGCTCGGCCGCGACCACCTCGAGGACCCGCGGCAGCGCCGGCGCGGCATGGTCCAGGAACGCCACGCGCACGTCCAGGCCGGGCAGCCCGTGACGGGCCGCCTGCTCGGACACTAGCTCTCGCAGTTCGCCCACGGTCGCCGCGGCACGCGGGTCCCTGGACCCGTGCGCGACAGCGATCAGCGGGGGAAGCGTTATACGTGCAGGCCGCACTCGGTCTTGCCCGTTCCCGCCCAGCGACCGCTGCGCGGGTCGGCGCCGGCCTCGACACGGCTGGTGCAGGTGCGGCAGCCGATCGAGGGGTAGCCGTCATAGACCAGCGGGTTGACCAGCACGCCGTGCTCGGCGATGTAGTCGTCGACCTGCTTGGCAGTCCACCGGACGATCGGGTTGACCTTGATCATCTGGCGCTTTTCGTCCCACTCGACGGCCTTCGTGCCCGCGCGGGCCGGGGTCTCGTCCCGGCGCACCCCGGTGAACCACGCGTCGTAGTTCCCGCGGAGCGCGCGCTCGAGGGGCTCGACCTTACGCAGGTAGCAGCACAGGTCGGGGTTGCGGCCGTACAGGCGCGGCCCCAGTTCGGCCTCCTGCTGCTCCACGGTCCGGGAGGGCGTGACGTTCACGACGTTCACCGGGTAGACCGCGGAGACCGCGTCGCGGGTGCCGATCGTCTCCGGGAAGTGGTAGCCGGTGTCGAGGAACACCACGTCGATGCCGGGGGTGACCGTGGATGCGAGGTGAATGATCACCGCGTCCGTCATCGAGGACGTCACGCAAATACGGTCGCCGAAGGTGTCGGTCGCCCACCGGATGATGTCTTCAGCGGAAGCGTTTTCCAGCTCCTCCGCTGCCTGGTCCGCGAGGCTGCGCATTTGCTGTCGGTCCTCCAGGTGAAAGCGACTTGGCGTACGGCTGAGGGTCCAGCCTAGACGATCATGGTCCCCATTCGCACTATCTTCAATCACAGCGCTGCCCCCATTCCGGCGAAACGAAGCTGAAAAGATCTGGTGCAGCTCCGGCAGTGCCACTCGCCGTCGGCGGCACCCTGCGGCTCCAGGTCCTCTTCTCCGCAATACGGGCAATAGAACGGTACCGCACGGCCCGAGGGACTGGTCATGACAGCTCCTCGTCGGTCGCGCGAAGCGTCCACTGGGAGAATGTCTCGCCATCCTTGCGGTCCGCTGAGAACCGGCGCAAGACGCGCTCCACGTAGTCCGGCAGGTCCTCGGCGGTGGTCTTCAGGCCGCGCACCTTCCGGCCGAAGCCGGACTCGCTGGCGTCGCCGCCCCGCAGGGCGCCGCCGAGGTGGATCTGGAAGCCCTCGACCTGGGCGCCGCTGTCGTCGGTGATCAGCGAGCCCTTCAGGCCGATGTCGGCGGTCTGGATGCGGGCGCAGGAGTTCGGGCAGCCATTCACGTTGATCGTGACGGGCGCGTCGAAGTCCGGGAGCCGCTTCTCCAGCTCATCGATGAGACTCATCGCCCGCGCCTTAGTCTCGACGATCGCGAGCTTGCAGAACTCGATGCCCGTGCAGGCCATCGTGTGGCGGCGGAAGACGCTCGGCCGGGCGGACAGGCCGAGCTCATCCAGCTCGTCCAGCAGTTCGTCGGTGCGGTCGCCGGGGACGTCGAGGATGATGAGCTTCTGCTCGTTGGTCGTGCTGACCTGGCCGCTGCCGTACGTGTCGGCGAGGTCCGCGATCGCGCGGAGCGTGTCGCCGTTGACGCGGCCCACCTTCGGCGCGAAACCGACGTAGAACTTGCCGTCGCGCTGCTCGTGCACGCCGACGTGGTCACGGAGGTTGCCTTCCGGCGCCTCCGGGGCAGGGCCGTCGGGCAGGGCGTACCCGAGGTACTCCTTCTCCAGGACCTCGCGGAACCGCTCGGGGCCCCAGTCGGCGACCAGGAACTTGATCCGCGCGCGGTGCCGGAGCCGCCGGTAGCCGTAGTCACGGAAGACGGAGATCACTCCCGCCCAGACCTCGGCCGCCTGATCCGGCCGGACGAAGGCGCCGAGCCGCTTGGCGATCATCGGGTTGGTGGACAGCCCGCCGCCGACCCACAGGTCGTAGCCAGCCTCGCCGGTCGAGGGGTTGGTGACGCCCACGAGCGCGATGTCGTTGATCTCGTGATGCGAGCACTGGGCGCTGCACCCGCTGATCGCCGACTTGAACTTCCGCGGCAGGTTACTGAAGGCCGGGTCGCCGATGTACTTGCCGGTGATCGCCTCGATCTCCGGCGTCGCGTCGATCACTTCGTTCTTGTCGATGCCGGCGAGGGGGCAGCCGAGGATCACCCGCGGGGTGTCGCCGCAGGCCTCGGTGGTGTCCAGGCCGACTCCCTCGAGCGCTTCCCAGATCGCCGGGACGTTCTCGATCTCGATCCAGTGCAGCTGGACGTTCTGCCGGTCGGTGATGTCCGCGGTGCCGCGCGCGTACTTCGTGGAGATGTCGGCGATGACCCGCAGCTGGGTCGTGGTGAGCTGACCGCCGTCGATGCGGACGCGCAGCATGAAGTAGCGGTCATCCAGCTCCTCAGGCTCGAGCACGGCGGTCTTGCCGCCGTCGATCCCCGGCCTGCGCTGCGTGTAGAGGCCGAACCACCGGAAGCGGCCGCGCAGGTCCGCGGGGTCGATCGAGTCGAAGCCCTGCTTGGAGTAGATGTCGATGATCCGCTGGCGGACATTCAGCCCGTCGTCGTTCTTCTTGCTTTCCTCGTTCTTGTTGAGCGGCTCGCGGTAGCCGAGCGCCCACTGGCCTTCCCCGCGCTTACGGCGGGGTGCGGGAGTGCGTCGGGTCGCAGTTGCCTCATTAGCGGGAGACATGCGGCGGGTTCCTTACTGCTGGTCGTGATCTGTCGCAGGCACGCACTCGCCTGGCAGCCGCCGCGGTTCCCGGGGGAAGCGTCCGGGCACAAAAAAATCCGCACGGCTTGCGGTGCGCGCCCCTGGGTTAAACGTCTGGGTGGCGAAAACGGCGTTAGAGATGTAACGCCCGGTTTAACGCGCGAGGGCGGTCAGCGTGCGGTACGACAAATCGCGCTACGGACGCGCTGCAAGTCAACGTGCAGGCGCACGACGAGCATGGGATCCGTAACACTCACATCGCCAGGATCACATGATTTTGGGCTGTCTGTCCAGCGATGGTGGGGCACGTCACTTGTTAACTAGCCGTCCGGCGAGCGCATTCCGGCTCGCGGGAGAATTTCGCGATGTTAACCGGCTGGGGGCCTCGCCGGTGGCCCGTCTTGCGCTCATCCTTGGCGGACCCAGGTCAGCGCGGGTTCCGCGGCGTCTTCCGCCGCTAGCGGCGGCGGCATGTGCTGGCAATCGCACCAGCTGCCGCCCCGGCAGTCCGCGTGGCGGCGCTCACAGCATGAGACGCAGATCACGACCCCTATTGTGTCTCGCGGACCGCGGTGGCCTCGCCCCGTGCGTGTCCCGTCCGGGGCACGCACCGGGGCGTTCGCGAAGGCGCTGCTTGATCGGGGATCAGATCAGCCGGTTCAGATCAGCCGGTTCAGATCAGGCCGAGGGACTTCACTGCGTCGCGCTCGGACTCGATCTCGGCCACGGTGGCGTCGATCTTGCCACGGGAGAACTCGTTGATCTCCACGCCCTGGATGATCTCCCACTGGCCGCCCGCCGCGCGCACGGGGAACGAGCTGATGATCCCCTCCGCCACGCCGTAGGAGCCGTCGGAGACGACCGCGGCCGACGTCCACTCGGTGCCGTTGACCCAGTCATAGACGTGGTCGATCGCGGCGCTCGCGGCGCTCGCCGCCGAGGACGCGCCACGGGCCTCGATGATCGCCGCGCCGCGCTTGGCCACCGTGGGGATGAAGGTGCCCGCCAGCCAGTCCTGGTCGACCTGCTCGGCGGCGCTGCGCCCGTTGACCAGGGTCGTGTACAGGTCGGGGTACTGCGACGCGGAGTGGTTGCCCCAGATGGTCATGTGCTCGATCGCGGTCACGGGCACGTCGAGCTTCGCGCTGAGCTGCGAGAGCGCCCGGTTGTGGTCCAGGCGGGTCATCGCGGTGAACCGGTTGGCCGGGACGTCGGGCGCGTGCCGCTGGGCGATGAGGGCGTTGGTGTTGGCCGGGTTCCCGACGACGAGCACCTTGATGTCGCTCGCGGCGTGGTCGTTGATGGCCTTGCCCTGCGGGCCGAAGATCCCGCCGTTGGCCTCCAGCAGGTCGCCACGCTCCATGCCGGCCGTGCGCGGCCGGGCGCCGACGAGGAGGGCGACGTTCGCGCCGTCGAAGGCGGTCTTCGGGTCGTCGGTGATGTCGATCCCCGACAGCTGCGGGAACGCTGAGTCGTTGAGCTCCATGGCGGTGCCTTCGGCGGCCTTCAGGGCCGGGGTGATCTCCAGAAGCCGAAGGCGCACGGGAACGTCGGCGCCGAGCAGCTGCCCGGAAGCGATGCGGAACAGCAGGGCGTAGCCAATCTGGCCAGCCGCCCCGGTGACGGTGACATTAACAGGCGTAGTCATGAGCGACAGGCTACAATCCTGCGACCTCGTGTTCCGGCCCAGTATCCCTTAAAGCCCTGGGCCCGTTGGAAAGGCCGCGCATGTCCGGCCGCGTCCGTAAATGCAGAAGCCGACGAGGCGGTGACCTTGGTCACCATCTCGTCGGCTCCGCGGCGTGGACGCTTCTGCTGATCCCCCAGTGCGCGCCCGCAGACCCAAGTGGGCGCGCTATCCGTTGTGTTAGGCCACGTTGGCTTTGTCAGGCCGCGTTGGCCCGGCGCATGCGGCGGCGGCGCTCCGCGGAGCGCTCGTCCTCGTTCAGGCCACCCCAGGTCCCGTACTTCTCAGGACGGGCCACGGCGTAGTTGAGGCACTCGATGCGGACCGGGCAACTCGCGCAGATGGCCTTCGCCTTGCGCTCCCGGATGTCCCGCTCTGGCTGCCGCTCGCCATCTGGGCCGAAGAAGATCATCAGATCCTCGCCACGACACGCGGCAGCGTCTTGCCACCCCCAGTTAGGGCGGGGAAGCATCGCCGTCTGCCTGCGTACCTGAGACATTGGATCAGTCACCTCAAACAAAGTTGTCTTATTCTTGCGTTACCCTTGCTAGTGGCTCGTTAGCACGCGAGCCCAGACGTCCTGCGCGGTAACTGCCGTTGCAAGAAGCAACGCTCCATGGCGCCGTTGTGTTCCCGCGCGTTAATGCGCGCGTGTACGCGACGTTCCCGGGGCAGTGCTCGCTGGCAGAAGAGCCGGAAGCTGACACATGCGTGACCGACGCCTGCTCCGCCGGACGGTGCCCCGTTGAAAGGCGAGCAGGAAAGCCTGCGCTCTATGATGCCATCCCCGCTGTCGCTCGCGCAGGTGGGGTCGGGATTTAAATGCCTCGTGTCGCAGGTTTTTTCAGTCGAGGGCTGGCCGAGAGTCGCTGGCGGCCGCCAGCGGGCCGCTCCGGGGGCTGCCTAGCCCGCGTGATGACCGGTATGCTCCATCTGCTTCCGTCAACGGCGTCGGGGGTGGGGCCGCGGGCAGTCATCCCGAACTGGGGGTCGGCGGCGGCGTCGTGGCGTAGATTCAGTAGTTGCGGCGATCATCGGTCCGCGGCGGCCAGGTCCCGTGGACCCCGGATGTGGGGGCGTTCCGTGTGGCAACGGCCTGATCGCGACGCGGAGCATCCGCTCACTATCGCGGGGGATCCGCGGGCAACACTGTACAAACTGGACGAAGCTTGGCAGGGGGCCACCTGATGGGCAGCATGTCGGCGCCGGATGCAGCACCGCTGCCCCGGCTGGGAGAGGTCTTCTTCGACGTACGGGGCAGCACTCGCAGTATGCGGCTGAGCTGGTACTCCGACACCGGCGTGGCGGTGTTCAGCATCTGGCAGGGCGGTACTTGCACCGGCACATTCCGCTTGCCTGCGGGCGATTTGTCACGACTTGTCGAGTCGCTGCAGCGGGGCGAGCCTCCCGCTCCCGAGATTCCGGCCGGCCGCCCCCGGCTCGCGATCGGCGCCGCGCCCGAGCCATACACCGGCGCTTTCCAGGCGCTGCCCGACAGCCAGTCGCTGCGCGGCCAGGATCCCGCGCAGGCGTCCTATGACAGTGCGGCGCAGTACGGCGGAACGGGGCAGTACGGGTCGCCGCAGTACGGATCGGGCCAGTATGGAACGAGCCAGTACGGATCGGCGCAGCCGGGCGGGACGCAGCAGTATGGCAGTGCCCAGGGGTACGACGAGGCACAGGCGTACGACGGAGCCCAGGCGTACGACGGGGCCCAGGCGTACGACGGAGCGGCGCAGTACAGCGGTGGGCAGCTCAACGGCTCCCAGTTCAATGGCGCCCCGCTCAACGGTGCCCAGTACGGCGGCGCGCAGGACCTTACCGGCCCGCAGGATTACAACGGGTCACAGGATTTCGCCGGTCCGCCGCAGTTCGGCGGGACCACCGGGCAGTACGAGGCCGCGGCCCAGCCCCAGTTCGACGGTGCGGCGCAATACAACGGTTCAGCGCAGTACAACGGCGCGGACCAGTACAACGGTTCGGGGCAGTACAGCGGTCCGGGGCAGTACGACGGCTCGGCGCAGTACGACGCCTCTGCGCAGCACGACGGATCCGGCCAGTATGACGGTGCGCAGCAGTACGAGGATGCCCAGGGCTACGAGGGCACGGGGCAGTATGAGGGCGCGGCCCAGTTCGACGGTTCTGCTCAGTTCGACGGTGCGGCACAGCCCGCCGCTCCGGCCCAAGCTGCCGCTCCGGCCCAGTTCGACGGCTCAACGCAGTACGGCGACTCGGCCCAGTTCGACAGTGCGACCCAGTTCGACGCGTCGGCGCAGTACGGCGGGCCCCAGCAGTACGACGGTCCGCAGCAGTACGACGGCGCCCAGGGGTATGACGCGGGGCAGCAGTACGACGGGACGGCGCAGTACGACGGGACGGCGCAGTACAGTCCCGCGGCCGGAAACGCTGGCGGGGAAGCGGCCGGGACACCGCAGGCCTACGCGGACGCCGCAGGATCCTACGGCGCGGCTGGTCCGGCGTCTCCCGCTTCGGTTTCCGGTGCCTACGCCAGCGTGCAGGGCTATACCGAGGCCGGTTCCTACCAGCCCCCCGCGCCGGGCGAGTATGGCGCGACCGGGTACGCCGCTCCCGGACCGAACGGCGCTTCCGGCCGTGACGGTGCTGGCCGTGACGGTGCTGGCCGTGACGGTGCTGGCCGTGACGGTGCTGCCGGGTACGACGCTTCCGGTTACGACGGGGCTACCGGATACAACGGCCAGGGATACCGCGCCGAGGGCCAGGCGGCCACGGGTGCGGAGGCGCCGGCTTACCCAGACCCGCCGGCTTACCCGGCGGCGCAGCCCGCGCAGCCGCAGTACGGTTATCCGCCCCAGGACGGCACCGGCCAGCCGCAGGCGGAGCAGCCGGGCGGTCCCGGCCAGCCTCCGCAGGCGTACCTGACACCGTCGGTCGACCAGGCCGCGACGATGCCCGGTGCCCCCCCGGTGCCGCCGTCGGCGGGAACGGCGTTCCCCCTGGCCTACCGCGAGCAGTCTGGCTACGGGGACGGAAGCTACGCGGGTCCGGGCAGCCCCCAGGCGGCCATGTCCTACGGGAACCCGGCCGGTCAGCCGCCTCCGCCCGCGCAGCCAGGCCTTTCGGCGGCCTCGGGCCAGCCGAGTGGCCCGGGTCAGCAGGGCGTCGCGGGACAGCAAGGCGTGCTGGGGACGCAGGGTGCGCCCGGCCAACAAGGTGCTCCGGGCCCGCAGGGTCTCCCGGGTCAGCAAGGCGTTCCCGGTCAGCAAAACGTCCAAGGGCAGCCAGGCACGGAAACTCCGCAGGAGCCGCGCGGCTACGCGGCTTCGGGCGGTTACCCGGTCATGAACGGCGGATACGGGCAGCAGCAGGGATACGAGAGCCCGAACGGTTCTGCGCACCAGGGCGGTGCCGGCTACGGGAACGCCGCGCTGAACGGCGCCGCCTACCCGGGTGCCGCGCCCGGCGCCGCGGGCTACGGGGCGGAGGCCGGATCTGGGTATCCCGCCGGCCCCGGACCCGCGGGCCATCCGGCCGAGGCGAATTACCCCGGCAACACGGCGTACCCGGGCGCCGCGGATGCCAACGGCAACGGTTATGCCGGGGCCAACGGCCACGCGGTCGCCAACGGCGCCAACGGCTACGCCGCGCCGAATGTTGCCAACGGCTATGGGGCGCCCAACGGCGCGGCCGGTCCCGCCGCGGGAGCGGGCGGCGCCAACGGGTACGCGGCGGCTAACGGCCCGGTGGGCGGCAACGGCGCCGCGGGTAACGGCGCCCCGGGCGCGAACGGCGCCGGGGCGGTCAACGGCAACGGCTACGCCAACGTCCATGCCGCCAACGGGTACGCGGCTAACGGCAACCTTTACCCGGCGAACGGGAACGGCCCCAGCGGGAACCCCGTTAACGGGAACGCCCTCAACGGGAACGCCCTCAACGGGAACGGCAGCGCGGCCAACGGGAACGGCTACGCCCCCATTGGCAACGGGTATCCGAACGCCAACGGCTACCCGAATGGCGCGGCGTACCCGAACGGCTCGGCGTACCCGGAGAGCGGCGGCTACCCGGCTGGGGGACAGGGCCCGGCCCCGGCCTTCACGCCCACGTTCACCCCGAGTGGCAGCGGCGCCGACAATGGTTACGCGACGCCCAATGGCTACCCGGCCCCGGGCGGGTACCCCGCCGAGGCTGGTGGCTACCAGGAGGACCCCCGTTACCAGCAGAACGTCCCGGGGCCGATGCCCCCGGCCTTCGGAGCGCAGGAAGATGGCCGCGATTCGCGGGAACAGGGGTACGACCAGAGGCGTTAGAAATAGTAGCCGGTGCGGCTAGGGTGCCCCGGGCCGCACTTAATATTGCCTTCGCGGAATACCGTTCGGCTGGAGCCGCGATGAGCCTCTCGCCGAGGAGGCGACCACCGCACCGGCTCCTTCGCTGCCTCCGCTGTACGGCATTACTGCTCCGACTTCGGGAGCGGGCCGACCACGGAGTTCAGCACCTGTGAGTTGGGGATCGACATCACGCTGCCGCCGCTGTCGATGCGGACGTAGGTGATGCCGATATCGGTGACCGTGCCGTCGATCGTGCCGCCGATCGCGCCGGCCCGCAGGCGGATGGCGTCCCCGACCCGAAACGGGTGGGCGAGCAGCAAGACGATGCCGGCGAAGACGTTGCCGAGCGCTTGCTGCGCGGCGATGCCGACGAATACGCTGGTGAGCGCGCCGCCCACGACAAGCTGCCCGACCGGGACACCGAACAGCACGAGCGTGACCACGAGCGTGGTGAACGCGCCGATCAGCAAAAGAAAGTAGCGGACGACCGCGGCATGCGATGGCGCGGCCCGCCGCGCCAGGACCGATCGGGTCTGGCCGGCCACCGCGTAGGTGGCCACGCTTCCGAGTACGCAGAAAGCCGCGGCGCATCCCGCGGCGATGATCTCACTTGGCAACCCGGCACCGAAGATGTGTGCCGAGTCACGATGACGTGCCCAGGCGGACACGATGGCCGCGACGATCGCCAGCGTGAGGGCGATGATCGACTTCCACGGCCGTGTCTTTTCTTTCACCTTGGCTACCTGGGCAGACAGGTCAAGCTGCGGCCCGTCCTGCAGGTGCATAGCGGGGCTCCTCCCATCGCGCCGGGTACGGGTCTGGCGTGCACAACCGTACCCGGCGCGACCTAACGGGCGAAGCCGGAAGGACTAAGCAGGCCGGAGCTGTGTGTCAGCTCACGCCGCCGATCAGCGCCTTGCCGACCGGCAGCTTGATCTTCGAGCCGGGCAGGCCGTTCGACACACCGGCCGCCGACGTGTACCAGGCGACCAGCGCGGTGATCACGCCGATGTAGCCCCCCGCCTTGATGAGCGTGGTGTTGGCCGCGAAGCCGCCGATGAATAGCACGATCTCGGTGATCTCAAGGGTGAGGAACACCGCGAACACAGCCAGGTTGACCTGCGTGGCCATCAGGAGCATGTACGTGTTGAAGATGGCGAAGGCGAGCAGGATCCAAGCCTCATCCTTGCCGATCTGCGTGGCCGAGTCCTTCGGCAGTACGAGTATCGCCCACAGGCCGAGGCCGATCCAGAACCCGCCGTACGTAGAGAACGCGGTCGAACCGAACACGTTCCTGTTCTTGAACTCCCACATGCCCGCCAGCAGCTGGCACAGGCCGCCATAGGCGAGCGCGTAACCGAGCCACGCGTTGCCACTGGCGTTGTTCATCCACCCGGCGTTGGCGGCGGACAGCAGGAAAGTAGTAAGGGCGAAAGCCCCCAGGCCGAGCGGCGCAGGATCAGCGATGGCGGGTCCTGGTGATGCTGGCTGGACTGCGGGCTCTACCGTACGGTTTTCACTGACACTCATTGATTGTGCCTCCGGGTTGGAGCCCCGGCCGGTGGCCAAAACCCGCCGCCATCGTCCGGGCTCATTGGATCCAAGCATTCGCGGAATCACGTACCGGGCCGAAGCCTACGGCCCGGAGGTGATTTCGTTCATGCGTCTAACCATCTTGCTTCCCATCCGGAACATTATTACCAGAGGGAAGGTTCCGCTAATAGCGTAACGCGCGAGAAGGTTACGGTGCGAGACCCAATTGTCCTGCGACTATGACACGTCAGTCATATCGAGTGCGTAGTTCATTGCGTGGCTTCCGCTATGAACCATATCTGCCCTTTAGTAAACAAGCTCCCCACGTCGGGTAGTCGGGGTGCTGCCGCTATGGTGCGAAAAGTGACTGCCTGTCAAGCGATAATGATTGAATCGTGGTGCGGTCACGGAGAGGCCACCGGCCGGTTGCCGGCGAGAAAGGTGCCCAGTCCGGCCCGGGTGGCCACCACGACCACCCGGTCGCCCGGGCCGAGCAGGTAGCCGCGGTGCGGTGACCAGTCGAGCGTCGCGGCGCCGCGCAGGTGGACGGCGAGCACCCGGGCCAGGCCATCACGTTCCAGGTCCGCCAGCGTTTGCCCGGCGATCGGCGCGGCGGGCTCGACTAGGACGTCGGCGATCAGCAGCACGTGCCTGCCGACCGCGATCGTGCGGAGCACCTGGTGCTCGAGCATCGCGGCGGCGAAGGCGGGCGCGGCCATGTACGAGATGCTGCGGGAGACGATGTTGCCGACAGTCTGCTGCACGCGCTGCGCGAGGTCGTCGTCGTACAGGCTCACCACCAGGCGCAGGTCCGCGCGCAGGGACCGTGCCTGCAGCGCGGTCTCCAGGTTCGTCATGTCGCTGTCCGTCACCGACACCAGTGCCGTCGCGGTGTACAGGCCCGCCGCCCGGAGGGTCTGCTCCTGGTACGCCTCGCCGATAATCACGGGGAGACCAAGCCGTCGCGCCAGGGCCACGCCCCGGGCGCGCGGGTCCCGGTCGATGCACGCGACGTCGAAACCAAGGTCGTGAAGCTCGCCGAGTATTCGCGTGCCGACGTTGCCGAGTCCGGCGACGATCACATGACGGCCCCGCGGCCGTGGCTCGCCGCGCAGCGAGCCGGTCAGCCGCGCGCCGACGATCAGCGCGGTCACGACCGGCAGCATGGCCATCCCGTCGCCGGTGAGGATTACCTGAGACACCTTCTCCGGTGTGGTGATCCGCGTGTTCGTGAGCGCGGACCCCGTCAGGTCCATGAACGCGAGGTACAGGGAATTGTCCAGCGAGTACCCAGCGAACAGGAGCAGGCCGAACCCGGTGAGGAGCACGGCGAGCAAGACCGAGAAGACGAGGCCGAACCGGTTCCACACCAGCCGGCGCGCCACTGCCGCCGTCGAGCGCAGGGGATGCCGCTGCCGCGCGAGCGGGTCGCGCGGGGTCCCGTCGGCCACGGCCAGTACTAGCCCCGCGGGGTCGCTGGCCACCGCCTCGGGGGCGAGCAGCTGCGGCGTGCCCGCCGGGCTCTCTGGCACGCCCAGGCCGCAGACCACGTGCCCGCGCGGCACGTCCGCGACGCGCGCCACGTACAGCGTGCGGCCGGACACCCGGACATGGCCGGGCGCGAGCTGGCCAAGGGCGGCGGCCACGAACGCGGGCGCGGCCATGGCGGTTCCGGACAGCACGGTGCAGTCCGGGAAGAACCCGCGGATGTGCTCGCCCAGCCGCCGGTTGAACACGGCGAGCACCAGTCGCAGGCCGGGATTGAGTTCCTGCGCGCGCAACGCGGCGTGGAAGTTGCCGATGTCGTTCTGCCAGACGAGGGCGAGGGCGCGCGCGGAGGCGACGCCAGCCTCGGTGAACGCCTCGCTGGAGGCCACGGGCCGCTCCAGGACCGTCACGCCGGCCAGCGCACCGATCTCCGGGCCGTAGTTCTCGCGCAGCGACGGCAGGATGACGGTGACCTGCTCGCCGTAGCGTGAGGTGAGTTCGAGGGTTATGCGGTAAGCCAACTGGCTGTCCCCGCAGACGATGCAGTGGTTCCCGGTCGGTGGGGGCACAGGCATGCCCAGATCATAATGAAGAACCCCAGGTACCATGGATGAGGACTGTTCCACGCACCACAGGAAGGTCCGCCGATGGCCAGTGATCACACGATCCGCGCGTCAGACCGGGACCGTGACGCCGTGGTCGACACGCTCCGGGACGCGTATGTCGCGGGGCGGCTGACACTGGACGAGTTCAACGAGCGCACGGCCGCCTGCTACGACAGCCGTACGTGGGGCGACCTGCGCGAACTCACCGCTGACCTGCCGGTTCAGCCGGTGCTGGGAGCGGACATCCCCGGACGTGAAGCCCCTCAGCTTCCGGTGCTGCCACCCGTGCGGCCGCTGCCCGTGCCGCCTCCGGGGCACGTTCCGCCCCGGCCGGCCCAGCGCGCCCACCCCGGGGTGCTCATCCCGTTCGTGATGTTCTGGTTCCTGGTCGCGATCGTGACGCATTCCCCGGTGGCGATCGCTTTCCCGGTGGTGATCCTGGTGGTATCGGTGCTGCTGAACGGTATCTTCCGCCGCCACTGAGCATTTCCCGCCCGAGCCGGGGGCTTCCGCGAACGTGCGCGAATGCGTAATTGATCACGTTTACCGGCATGCCCGAACGCGCATTCGGGCCGACTATAGCGTGCTCGAATGCGCGTTTGAGCAGGTTGCCCCGCCCCGGCGGGGCGCGGCGGGGCGCGGGTTGCGCCGGGCCGCGGCGGGGCGCGGGTTCCGCGGAGCGGTGATGGGTCGCGGGCGGTGGCGGGCCGCGGACCGGCTGCCGCCCAGCGGGCGGCAGCCGGTGCGGCTAGCGGGTGAGTTCCGTCGGGAGCTTGGCCGCGGCGGCCTCGTCCAGGAGGTACAGCGTGCGCTCCTGGCCCCGGGCGCCCGCCGCGGGGAGTTTCTCGGGAGCCGTGCCCGACAGGGCGAGGGCGATCGCGTCCGCCTTCTCCGCGCCCGAGGCGAGGATCCATACCTCGCGGGCGGCGCAGAGCGACGGGAACGTGAGTGACACCCGGACGGGCGGCGGCTTGGGCGAGTCGCGCACCGCGACCACGGGGCGGTTGTCGTAGACCCCGGGCTGTTCCGGGAACAGCGACGCCACGTGGCCCTCGGGGCCGATGCCGAGCATCAGGACGTCGAAGGCGGGCACGACACCCTGCTCCCCGGCGGCGGCCGCGAGTTCGGCGGCGTACCGGGCGGCGGATGCCTCCGGGTCGTCGCCGTCCGGGCCGTCCGGGCCGCGCATCGGGTGCACGCGGGCCGGGTCGACGTCGATCGCGTCCAGCAGCGCGGCACGCGCGCCGGTCTCGTTCCGCTCGGGGTCGCCGGCCGGGACGAACCGTTCGTCCCCCCACCAGAAGTCGACGCTCCGCCAGTCGACCGCGTCCCGTGCGGGGGTCTCGGCCAGCGCGGCGAGCACCGCGGTGCCGATGCCGCCGCCGGTCAGCACCAGGTTGGCGTGGCCGGTGGCGGTGATCGCGTCGACGAGACGGGTGACCACCCGGGCGGCGGCCGCCTTGGCGAGCAGCGCGCCGTCGGGGTGGACGATGACCGTAGGACTGGGCGTCACGCCTCGTCGCCTCCGTTCTCGCCGAAGCCCACTTCGACGGCCTCCACCTCGACGAGGTCGTCCGGGACGCCGGCCCCGGAGCCGTTGACACCGGAACCGTCGGCGTCGGATTCGATGCCGCCGGATTCGATGCCGCCGGAGTCCCGGCCGACGGTCTCGACGCCGGGTGCGTCGAGGCGGGCGAGGGTCTCCGCGTACAGTTCGTCGGGATCGAGCCGGCGCAGCTCCTCGGCAAGGAGCTCGGCCGTGTCGCGACGGTGCAGGGCGACCATCCGGTCCGGGTGGCCCGGCCACGCGAGGGTCGCGGTCCGGCCGTCGGGCCTGCTGATCGCGATGGGGCCTTCGGGGGTGGCGAACGAGACGCCGGTAATGCCCGGGCCGGAGGACACCGCGCGCTTGACCGGGATGCCCAGGCGCAGGCTCAGCCACGCGGCGGTCAGGTCGGCCGTGGGGTTGTCCTCCTCGGCGCGGACCTCCCCGGCTTCCAGCGACGGGTGCGGCTGGTCGAGCGTCGCGGCCAGCAGCGTCCGCCACGGGGTCGCGCGCGTCCAGGCGAAGTCCGTGTCACCAGGCTGGTAGGCGTGTGCCAGGGCAGCCAGGATCTCGTCCGGGACGTCGGCGGCGGCCGAGTCGGTGACTCGGCGCTGCGCGAGCGCGCCCAGAGGATGGGCGGACGGCACCTGCGGAGCGTTGTCTGGCCACCAGGTGACGACCGGCACGTCCGGGACGAGCAGGGGCGCCACCACCGAGTCCGCGTGCTGGCCGAGCGGGCCGTACATGCGCAGCACGATGGTCTCGCCCGGGCTCCCCTCGCCGACGCGGATCTCCGCGTCGAGGCGGGAGTCGGACTTCGGCTTGCGCGTGATGATCGCGAGGATGCGGCACGGGTGCTCCCGCGCGGCCTGGTTGGCCGCGCGGATTGCGTCGTACTGCGCCGCCTCGTCGGTCACGATGATCAGCGTGAGCACCATGCCCATGGTCATGCCGCCGAGGCGACGGCGCGCCTCGGTGAGCGCGTTATCGATCGCGCCCGTGGTGGTATCGGTGAGGTCGATTGTCATGTGAGTTCCTCTACAGCCGACGCCAGGCGCGGCCGTCGCGGGCCATGAGCGCGTCGGCGGAAGCCGGTCCGGCCGAACCTGACGCGTACTGCTCCGGCTTGGTGTTTTCCGCCCAGAAATCCTCGATCGGGTCGAGGATGCGCCAGGACAGTTCCACCTCTTCCTGCCGCGGGAACAGCGGCGGGTCGCCGATGAGCACGTCCAGGATCAGCCGCTCGTAGGCCTCGGGGGAGGCTTCGGTGAAGGACTCGCCGTAGGCGAAGTCCATGTTCACGTCGCGGACCTCCATGGCCGAGCCGGGAACCTTGGAGCCGAACCTGACCGTGACCCCCTCGTCAGGCTGGACCCGGATGACGAGGGCGTTCTGGCCCAGTTCCTTGGTGTCGGTGGCGGCGAACGGCAGGTGCGGGGCGCGCTGGAACATCAGCGCGATCTCCGTCATCCGCCGGGTGAGCCGCTTGCCGGTCCGCAGGTAAAAGGGCACGCCCGCCCAGCGTCGCGTGTCCACCGAAAGGCGGACGGCGGCGTAGGTCTCGGTGCGCGAGTCTAGCGGGATGCCGTCTTCCTCCAGGTAGCCGATCACCTGGCGGCCGCCCTGCCAGCCGGCCGCGTACTGGCCGCGGGCGGTGGCGGTGGCGATGTCGGCGGGCAGTCGGACCGCGGAGAGCACCTTCTCCTTCTCCTGGCGCAGGGAGTCGGCGTCGAACGACACCGGTTCCTCCATGGCGGTCAGTGCCAGCAGTTGCAGCAGGTGGTTCTGGATCACGTCCCGGGCCGCGCCGATACCGTCGTAGTACCCGGCCCGGCCGCCGATGCCGATGTCCTCCGACATCGTGATCTGCACGTGGTCCACGTAGCCGCGGTCCCAGATGGGCTCGTACAGGCTATTGGCGAAGCGGAGCGCCAGGATGTTCTGGACGGTCTCCTTGCCCAGGTAGTGGTCGATCCGGAACACCGAGTGCGAGGGGAACACGGCGTCGACGATGTCGTTCAGCTCACGGGCCGTCGCCAGGTCGCGACCGAACGGCTTCTCGATCACGACGCGGCGCCACGGGGCGTGCCCGTTGGCGTCGATCTGGTCCGGACTCGGGTCGGCCAGGCCGGACCGCTTGAGCTGCTGGACGACCACCGGGAAGGACTTCGGCGGGATCGACAGGTAGAAGGCGTAGTTGCCGCCGGTGCCGCGTTCGTCGTCAAGCTGGCGCACGGTCTGCGCCAGATTGTCGAACGCCGCGTCGTCGTCGAACGTGCCCTGTACGAAGCGGACACCCTCTTGCAGCTGCTTCCACACGGTCTCGCGGAACGGCGTCCGCGCGTGCTCCTTGACCGCCTCGTAGGTGATCTGGGCGAAGTCTTCGTCCTCCCAGTCCCTACGGGCAAAACCGACCAGGGAGAAGCCGGGGGGCAGGAGCCCCCGGTTCGCCAGGTCGTACAGCGCCGGCATGAGCTTCTTCCGGGCGAGGTCGCCGGTGACGCCGAACATCACCATGACACACGGGCCCGCCACCCGCGGGATCCGCCGATCACGCGGATCCCTGAGCGGGTTAGCGAGGTTGCCCGCAGCGGCGATCACCCCAGGATTAGCCGGCGCCGGGCCCCTGACGCCGGCGTTCGGCATGGTCATCGTGGAACCTCCATGTAGTTCCTCGCTGGCCGGCTCGTTACCGGCTCAGTTCCGTCCTGATCGTCTCGAGCAGCTCGTTCCAGGACACTTCGAACTTCGCCACGCCCTCGTCCTCGAGGACCTTGACGACGTCGTCGTAGCTAATGCCGAGGCTCTCCAGCTTGGCGAACAGCTGGCGCGCCTCGTCGTAGGTGCCGTGTACCGTGTCGCCCCGCAGGACGCCGTGGTCGGCGGTGGCGCGCAGGGTGGCCTCGGGCATCGTGTTCACGGTGTCCTTGACGACCAGGTCGACCACGTACATCGTGTCGGGGTAGGACGGGTCCTTAGTGGACGTCGACGCCCACAGCGGCCGCTGTACCTTGGCGCCCTTGGCCGCCAGTGCCGCCCAGCGCGGCGTGGCCAGCTTCTGCTCGTACAGCTCGTAGGCGAGCCGGGCGTTGGCGATGGCCGCCTTGCCCTTGAGCGCGCGCGCCTCGTCGGTGCCGATCTTCTCGAGGCGCTTGTCCACCTCGGTGTCGACGCGGCTGACGAAGAAGCTCGCCACCGACCCGATCGTGCTGATGTCGTGACCGTTCGCCGCCGCCTGCTCAAGGCCGGCGAAGTACGCGTCGATGACCGCGCCGTACCGCTCCAGCGAGAAGATCAGGGTCACGTTGACGCTGATCCCCTCGGCCAGTGTGGCCGTGATGGCGGGCAGGCCCTCGGCGGTCGCCGGGATCTTGATGAACAGGTTCGGCCGGTCGACCAGCCACCACAGCTGCTTGGCCTCGGCGATGGTCTTCCGGGTCTCCCGGGCCAGGCGCGGGTCGACCTCGATCGACACGCGGCCGTCGACGCCGTCGCTCCCGTCATAGACGGGGCGGAGCACGTCGCAGGCCCAGCGGATGTCGTAGGTCGTGATCATCCGCGACGATTCGTCGACGGAGACGCCGCGCGCCTTCAGGTCCTCGATCTGGTCGTCGTAGGCGTTGCCCTTGGACAGCGCCGAGGCGAAGATCGTGGGGTTCGACGTGACGCCGTGGACGTGGTAGTTCGTGACGAGGTCTTGCAGGTTGCCGGTGCGCAGGCGCTCACGGCTGATGTCGTCCAGCCACACCGACACGCCGGCACTGGTCAGTTCACCGAGTACGTCGCTCATTTTCTCTCGACCGCTTTCCGTCTCTCGTGCTTGTGGGTGCTAGGACCGGGCCTTGGCGATACTCGACTTGGCCGCGGCGGCCACTGCCTCGGCGGTGATGCCGAACTCCTTGTACAGCACCTCCGCGGCGGCCGAGGCACCATAGTGGTCGATACCCACCGACTCGCCGGCGTCACCGACGAAGATCTTCCACGGGTCGGTGATGCCCGCCTCGACCGACACCCGGGCGCGGATCGCGGCCGGCAGCACTTCCTCTTGGTAGGAAGCATCTTGCTGGCGGAACCATTCCACGCTCGGCATGGATACCACCCGGGCGGAGATCCCGTCCTTCGCCAGCTGCTCGCGGGCGGCGACGGCGAGCTGCACCTCGCTGCCGGTGCCGATCAGGATCACGTCGCTGCCGTCGGCGAGCACGTACGCGCCGCGGGCCGCTCCTTCGGCGGGAGCGAACACGGACCGGTCGAAGGTCGGCACGTTCTGCCGGGTGAGCGCCAGGGCGGCGGGACGGTCGGTGTGCTCGATGATCGTCTTCCACGCGACGGCGGTCTCATTCGCGTCGGCCGGGCGGACGACGTCGAGGTGCGGGATGTTCCGCAGCGACCACAGGTGCTCGACCGGCTGGTGGGTCGGGCCGTCCTCGCCCAGGCCGATGGAGTCGTGCGTGTACACGAACGTGACCGGGATCTCCATCAGCGCCGACAGTCGCACCGCGCCACGCATGTAGTCGCTGAACTGCAGGAACGTGCCGCCGTAAGGCCGGGTGTAGCCGCTTAGCGTGATGCCGTTCAGGATCGCGCCCATGCCGTGCTCGCGGATGCCGAAGTGCAGCGTGCGGCCGTACTCGTTGCCTGGCCACATCTCGGTCTGGAACTTGGCGGGGATGAAGGACGGCTCGCCCTCCATCGTCGTGTTGTTGGACTCGGCGAGGTCGGCGGAGCCGCCCCACAGCTCCGGCAGCACCGGGGCCAGCGCGGTGAGGATCTTGCCGGAGGCGCGGCGGGTGCCGGTGCCCTTGGGATCGGCGGGGAACTCCGGCAGGGCCTTCTCCCAGCCCGCCGGCAGCTCGCGGTTGCTCAGCCGGTCGAACAGCGCCTTGCGCTCCGGGTTCTTCGCGGCCCACTCGTCGAAGGCCTGCTGCCACTGGGCGTGCGCCTGCTTGCCGCGCTCGGCCACCTGGCGGGCGTGGTTCACGGCCTCTTCCTCGACCGGGAACTTCACGGCCGGGTCGAAGTGCAGGATCTCCTTGGTCTCGGCGACCTCGGCCTCGCCGAGGGCCGCGCCGTGCGCGGCGCCCGTGCCCTGCTTGTGCGGCGCGGGCCAGCCGATAATCGTGTGCAGCGCGATGAGGCTCGGCTTGTCGGTGACGGCCTTGGCGGCCTCGTAGGCGGCGTACAGCGCCTCGACGTTCTCGTGGTAGCCGTCGGGACCGGTCCAGTCGACGTGCTGCACGTGCCAGCCGTAGGCCTCGTACCGCGCGGCGGTGTCCTCGTCCTTCGCGATCTTGGTGTCGTCCTCGATCGAGATCCGGTTGTCGTCATACAGCAGGATCAGGTTGCCGAGCTGCTGTACGCCGGCGATCGCCGACACCTCGTGGGTGATGCCCTCCTCGATGTCACCGTCGGAGGCGAAGGCGTACACGAAGTGGTCGAACGGGCTGGCACCCGGGGCCGCGTCCGGGTCGAGCAGGCCACGCACCCGGCGGGCCGCCATCGCCATGCCGACCGCGTTGCCGAGGCCCTGGCCGAGCGGACCGGTGGTGGTCTCCACACCGGGGGTCAGCCCGTATTCGGGGTGCCCGGGGGTGATCGAGCCCCACTTGCGCAGCTTCTTGAGGTCATCAAGGGTCAGGCCGTAGCCCGACAGGTACAGCTGGATGTACAGCGTGAGGCTGGAGTGCCCACACGACAGGACGAACCGGTCACGGCCTGGCCACTGCGGGTCGGCGGGGTCGTGCCGCAGCAGGCGCTGATAGAGCAGGTACGCGGCGGGTGCCAGGCTCATCGCGGTGCCCGGGTGCCCGTTGCCTGCCTCCTGCACGGCGTCCATCGCCAGTACGCGAATCAGGTCAACGGCGCGCTTGTCGGCCGGCGACCAGTCAAGGGCGTGATTGCTCACCGTTCGTCACGGTTCCCTTCTAATGACGTTCTCATATGTCGTCGCGGCCTGCCCGTAGGCTGAACCGCGGCGGAAGCGGGCAGGCATAACCCCCCGTACGGCTTACGACGCCGTCACTTACGTAGAGCCTATCCCGACGGATGTGACCCGGACCGCATTGGGGAGACCGTTTCCGGAAGGTTCACCGTTTGGATGGTCTAGACCATACTAGGACATCGGTCTAGACCACCATCGCCCGGCCAGGCGCTGGCCGGGGCAGTATGCTGCCCGCATGGGCGAGTCGCCTCCGGTGTTCGATCCGCGCGCCGTCATCGATGACCGGCCACCCGGCCGGACAAGGGTTTATTACATCGCCGGAATCGCCATCGCCGCGATCTGCGCGATCATCGCACTCGGCATCGACCTGGGGCAAAGCGTCGCCTCGGGTGACGGCGTCGTGCCGTTTTTCGTGGCGCTCCCGCTCGCGCTGCTGCCCGTCCCGCTGCTGCTGTCGGCCGTGCTGTGGATGGACCGGCTGGAGCCAGAACCACGCGGCAACCTGGTGGCCGCGTTCGCCTGGGGCGCGGGCATCGCCGCGCTGTTCGCGCTGCTCATCAACACGGCCGGGCTGGAGTACGTCACCCAGCCCGCGCTCGGGGCGGGCACGGGGGAGTACGTGTCCGCGACCTTCGGGGCGCCGTTCGTGGAGGAGACGCTCAAGGGCCTCATCCTCCTCGGACTGCTCTGGCGCCGCCGCGCCGAGTTCGACGGCCCGACCGACGGCGTCATGTACGCCGCGATGGTCGGCCTCGGCTTCGCCATGATGGAGAACGTCGGCTACTACATCAACGCGCTCGTCACCCCCATGCAGGGCGGGGTCGCCCTGCTGGGCTACACGTTCGTGCTGCGCGGCATCCTCTCGCCGCTGCTGCATCCCATGTTCACCTCGATGACCGGCCTTGGCGTCGCCTACGCCGCCACCCACAGACGCGCCGGCTGGGCGGTGCCCGCCGGCTGGCTGGCCGCGATGGTCCTGCACGGCGTGTGGAACGCCCTGTCGGTCTACGGGGTCGTGGGCCTCGTCGCCGGCTACGGGCTGATGTGCTGCGTCCTGATCGCGCTGGTCGCGGTGCTCGTCCGGGACCGCAGCCGCATCGTCCGGTTGATCCTGGCGTACCTGCCGTCCTACGCCACGTCCGGGGTGGTCAGCGGGCGTGACATCGCGATGCTCGCCTCGCTGCGTACCCGGTACCGCGCCCGCGCCTGGGCCGCCGCGCGCGGCGGCCTGTCGGCGGGCATGGCGATGGGCGACTACCAGCTAGCCGCCACGGAACTGGCGCTGCTGCACGCGAAGACGGACGCGGGCCTGGTCACGGACGCCGCGTTCGCGCGGCGCCAGCGGGACCTTATCGCGCTGATGCGGATCGCGCGGGACTCGTTTCCGCCCCGCTGACCCCCGCCGCACCCTCGTCAGCCGGCATCCGCTCACGCGTCGACAGGTACAGCCGCAGCACGAAGATCCACAGCACCACCGCCCAGGAGACATGCACCCACACCAGGCCCGCGGGCAGGTGGTTGAAGTACTGGACGTAGCCGATGATCCCCTGGACGCCGAGTGCGCACATCACGAACAGCCCGTAGATCTTGGAGATCCGCGGCACGCCGGGCGAGAACCACAGGCCCACGACCACCGCGACCGCGATCGCGCCGATGAACCAGCCGATGTCGGCGTGCGCCTGGGTGACCGCCTCGAGGTTGAAGTGATACCGCGGCACGGTGTGCACGTGGCCGTTGCTGTCGATGGTCGTGCCCGCCAGCGGCCCGGTGCCGGTGACGACCGTCCCGGCGGCGAGCATCACCGCGGTCACCGCGACCAGCAGCCCGGTCAGCACCCGGAGGTCGGTCCGCACGAGACCGCGTGCCCGGCCCGCGCCCTCGTCCACCCGCACGTGCAGGACGACGGCGCTGGGGAGGATGATCGCCGCCGACAGCAGGAAGTGCACCGACACCAGCGCCGGGTTCAGCTTGGTGAGCACGACGATGCCGCCGATCACCGCCTGCATGACCACGCCGAACGGCAAGATCGCCGACAGCCAGACCAGGTCCTTGCGCCGTTTCCCGCCCGGCTTGTACATCAGGAAGACAATGAACGTCAGCCCGGCGATCGCGACCAGCGGGAAGTTCAGCAGCCGGTTGGCGAACTCGATCCATGAGTTCAGCAGCGTCTGCCCGCTCGATTGCGCCGCGACGGCACTGGACTTCGTGCACGCGGGCCAGTCGGGGCAGCCCAGTCCCGAGGAGCTCAGCCGGACCGCCGCGCCGGTGCAGATGACGATCGCGTTCGAGATCACCGCGGCCAGCGCGAACCCGCGCGCCGACGCCTGCGTAGGCTTCAGCACGGGCGCGCAGATGCGGGCCAGCCAGGATGACACGCCGTTCATGCTATTACTCCTTGACCCGGGGGGAGCTGATCGTGGGGGAGGCGTCCCCGCTGGCGGCCGCGCTGACAGCGGCGGTCGCAGCCCCGTTGGCGGCACCGCCGGAAGCGATCATGACGCAGGCGATGCCGGCCCACTCGGCGAGGCTGAGCCGCTGGCCGAGCAACGTCAGGCCGACCAGCGCGGCCACGGCTGGCTGCATGCTCATCCAGACGCCGAAGACCTTCGCCGGCACTCGCCGCAGCGCCTCGAGTTCCAGCCAGTACGGGAGCGCCGACGACAGCAGCCCGATGCCGGCGCCCATGGCCAGCGCCCGGGGGCGGAACATCCGCGCGCCGCCCGCGGCGATCCCCGGACCGGTCACCACGAGCGCGGCGACGCACATCGCGATGACGAGGCCGGACGCGCCGGGCAACTGCTGCCCGGACGCCCTCGACAACATGATGTAGCAGGCCCAGCAGCCGGCCGACAGCAGCGCGAACGCGACGCCGGCGAGGTTCAGGTGGCCGCCGGAGCCCTGCGCGAGCAGCAGGACCCCGATCGCGGCGAGCGCCGCCCACGCCAAGCTAATCAGCCGCCGCGCCCCGGCGACCGCGACCGCGAGGGGACCGAGGAACTCCACCGTCACGGAGATGCCGAGGGGAATACGGGCGAAGGACTGATAGATGGCGAAATTCATTACTGCCAGCACGATGCCAAACGTCGCGGGTATCACGAGCTTGCCCCACGCCCTGGTCCGGCTGAGGCCGGTGATGGCCCGGACCGTTCCCCGGCCGCCGACGAGCAGCAGGATGAGCGCGGCGGCCCACAGGCGCAGCGCGGTGACGCCCGTCGGCGGCACCTGTGCGAAGAGCCGGTCCGCGAACCCGGCGCCCGCCTGGAGGGACACGGCCCCGGCCAGCACGAGTCCCGCCGGGAGCGCCAGCCCCGTCCGCGTCAGGTTCGCCCGTCGCGTGCCCGTCCCGGGGCCACTCGGCGCGGTCACTCCCACTTGAAGCTGCGTGCCGCGAGGGCGATCCCGGCGACGGCCCAGATGGCGAGCGCGACCGTCTCCCTGACCGGGAGGCCGGCGTGGTAGGCCAGGACATCACGCAGCGCGGTGGACAGCGCCCCGGTGGGCAGCACCTCGAGGAACGGCCGCGCGCCGGCCGGGAACTTGGTCAGCGGAAACACGACGCCGCCGATGCCGAGCAGCACGACATAGATGAGGTTCGCGCCGGCCAGCGTGGCTTCCGCGCGCAGCGTGCCCGCCATGAGCAGGGCGAAGCCGCTGAACGCGGCCGTGCCCAGCAGCACCAGCACCGGGACGGTGACGATCGCGGCCGGGCTCGCGTCCGGTGACCAGCCCAGGGCCAGCGCGACCAGCAGGATGATGGCCGCCTGGAGCAGCTCCACCACGATGACGCACGCCGTCTTGGCGGCGATCAGGCCGCCACGCGACAGCGGCGTCGCCCCGAGCCGTTTGAGCACCCCGTACCGGCGCTCGAACCCGGTGGCGATCGCCTGGCTGGTGAAGGCCGTCGACATGATCGCCAGGGCTATAACCCCCGGCGTGAGGAAGTCGACGCGGCTGATCTTCACCCCGAAGGTCACCAGGTTCTCCGTGCTGAACGCGGCGAGCAGTAGCAGCGGAATGACCAGCGTGAGGGTGAGCTGCTCACCGTTGCGGACCAGCTGGCGGGTCTCCTGCGTGGCCTGCGCGATGATCATGCGCCGCAGCGGGGCCGCGCCGGGGGCCGGGATGAAGCGGCTGCCGTCCGTCGGCCGGGCGGCGGTGACCGTCTCCTCGCTCACTGGCGGAGGTCCTTTCCGGTCAGCTCGAGGAACACGTCTTCCAGCGTGCGGGACTCGATCCGCAGGCTGCTGGCGAGGACGCCGCGTTCGGCGCACCACGCGGTGACGGCGGCGAGCAGCGCGGGCTCGACACCGCCCTGTACTTCGATGAGGTAATGCCCGGCGGGGGATTCCTTGGCGGCGGAGTTCGGCGGGAGCGCCGCGAGCAGGTTGTCGGTGTCCAGGCCCGGCTCGGCGCGGAACCGGAGCTGTCCCGCGGTGCCGGTCAGGTCGCCGGGGGCGGCGTCGGCGACCGCACGACCCTTGTCGATGATGACGACATGGTCGGCGAGGCGCTCGGCCTCTTCCATGAAGTGCGTGGTGAGGATGACGCTGACCCCGGCCGACCGCAGTTCGGTGACGAGGTCCCAGGTGGCGTGCCGGGCCTGCGGATCCATGCCCGCGGTGGGCTCGTCGAGGAACACCAGCTCGGGACGGCCGATGACCGCGGCGGCCAGCGACAGGCGCTGCTGCTGTCCGCCGGACAATCGCTTGAAGGCCGTCTTCGCCACCGAGGTGAGCCCGGTGATCTCGAGGAGCCAGCCCGGATCGTTTGGCTGAGCGTGGAACTTGGCCAGCAGCCGCAGGTACTCACCGGCCGGGACCGCCGGCGGGATGCCGCCGGCCTGGAGCATGACGCCGACCTTCGGCCGCAGCCGCTGGCCATCGGCCGCCGGGTCGAGGCCGAGGACCCGGACGGTGCCGCCGTCGGCCCGGCGGTAGCCCTCGCAGACCTCGATGGTGGTGGTCTTGCCTGCCCCGTTCGGGCCGAGAATGGCCGTCACCTCGCCCCGCCGGGCGGTGAGCGACAGCCCGTCGACGGCGGTCAGGCCTCCGTACCGCTTGACCATGCCGGAGAGCTCGACGGCGGGCGCATTACTCACGCGTGAAGTGTACGTGTCCTTGTCCGCCGGCGGTGAGCGCGGGTCCGACATTGTGTAGTAGTAAGCCTTGGTTGACGGCTGGTGTGCGGTGCGTCACCGTTGTGCCGTGCAAATGACGACGGACTTCGCGTCGGCGGTGACGGGTGTCGAAGGCGTACATGATCGAGCGGCCACCACGGGCCAGCGGCCACCTCCGGCCAGCGGGCACCACGGTCAGCGACCACCTCCGGCCAGCGGCCACCACGGTCAGCGACCACCTCCGGCCAGCGGCCACCACGGTCAGCGACCACCTCCGGCCAGCGGCCACCACGGTCAGCGACCACCTCCGGTGATGCCGGATTATGCGCATAAAAGTCGTGCTTTATGGCGAGCGTCCGAACGTGGTTTCCCAAGATCATGGGTCGTTGGCGCCAGAGCCTCATTTCAGCGCTCTCAGCGCGCCCTGATTATCACGAAATATCATTACGGACAGAATTTTTTGGGATACCCATACGGGGTATACATTCCATGATCATGGGTCAGACAGGCCGTTATGAACGCGTCGTTTTGTTAAGTGTCATTGTCCGGTTTGGTGCGTGACTTCCGTGGCAGGATGAGCTATGTGGCGGTTAGTGATGCTGATGAGGCGGT
>Ga0210389_10000180_pt1 | contig 66371 bp, 63 predicted proteins | sample IncBWH28OmetaG_FD_160127 | JGI IMG/M metagenome (GOLD analysis project Ga0210389, IMG submission 160127) | Forest soil microbial communities from Barre Woods Harvard Forest LTER site, Petersham, Massachusetts, United States - Inc-BW-H-28-O ...
AAACATCAATATCGGCAATATCGCCGGGCACGGCTTTTTCTACAAAAAGCACCAGGTCGCCGGCTTTGCCAACGCCTTTGCCTTCTTCGGCAATATCAATTATGGTTATATCTTCAAAAAACTTGTGTTTGGGCGCGCTTCTCATCAGGCGGCAAAGTTAGTGTTTTGTTGTAAAGGTTGTAAGGTTGGAATGTTGTAAGGTTGGAATGTTGTAACGAGTTGTCAGGTGGCGGGAACGGGCACATTAGTCCATTCATCCCAAAGTCTGTGTCCCCACAGACTTTTCCGGGAATGTTTGTGAGGACGCAAACCAGGGGATGAAGAAAATCAAATAAACATATTGATAATCATCTGCCAAAAATCTTCCGGCTCAGCATCCGGCATTGCAAAGTGTTGATCTATCAGGTCTGAAAACTCAAGTAGTTCGCGGCTCATCGGTAAAAGCTTTAAATTGATACGAATTAAGTAATAATATACCAAAAACCAAAATGGTATTTGGTTAAATTTTTGTTAAATTAATTTTGTGGGGTTGCAGTTCCACCATTGGCCTGGATTCGGGTGCGCAATAGCTATTTAATTATTGGATTCAGCTTAATCAGGTTCGTTACCTGTGTCCGCAGCTTATCAGGCTCTGAAGTATTCACATTAACGAGGTAAAACGGATGTTTCCCATCAATCATCGAGGGCCACCGCCATTGCAACTGATTTATGGTCTTGATATGGCCATTATCAAACCACCAGGCGGCATAAATTTTATCCGTTCCTTTTTCAAGCGTGCCGGTATAAACTTCAACGCCGCTTATTTTTTCTTTTTGGATAGCGGCAAATTGGTAGCCACTGCCGGTCCAGCAAATCATGGGGTCATGTTCAGGAGCGTAAAAAACAGTGGGTTTAAGGTAAATCAGGGCATCTTTATTATAGAATTTGCTAATGCCGTTGTCCATTTCATATTTGGTAAAACCGGGAAGCTTTATACTTTTTCCCTTGGATAAAAGGGTATCAGCGTTGACCAGGTGCAGGGAAATAAAAAGTAACACTGCCGAAAGCACAACATGCAGCGCCGGGTGCCGAGCAATGTTTAAAGGCGGCTTTGCTTTGGCTGATGATGGCGCCGACCTTGTTTTGCCTAAGTGCTTTAATAATGGTTTTACGCCCATCACGAGTGGCGCAATTACATAGATCATCAGGCAGGCTATCCCTACAAAATCATGAAAAAAAGTGCCGGGCATAATTCTGAAGCTGACCAGCAAAAAGATGCGGAAAAAGTTGCAGATTACATTTAAGCCGATAACGACTATGAAAAAACCGGCCAGGAAAATAAACTTCAGGTATTTGTCCAATTGGCGTTGAAAGTGGGTCAGGATAAATAAAGATAGCAGCAGCGAGATGATCAGCATATTAAGCCCGGCGCAGGCAGGGTCGACAGAAAAATCCTGGTTGGCCAACCGGATCTGGTTGCCCATCGCAATTGCTTTTACCCCGGTAAACGTTAACAGCGTGGCAGTTTGGCTGGTGAGCCATAGCCGCACCGGGAAATCAAACATGCCCGTGAGGTATTTAAATACCGGTGATATCACAAATAGCAGGAACATGAACGAGTTGTTTAGCTTACCAACGATATTTTCGGCCCATAACAGCGCTGCCAAAACCAGGGCCAGAAAAAGCATCGTGTTAACCGGGATAAATACCGCTAGTGTTATTATTAGCAAAGCAGGTAGCAGGAATCGTGATGAATGCCGGCTGCTATCGGCCACGCAAATAAATGGTGCCAGCACCAGCGCCGTGAATAGATTACCATCCCAATGCAAATAGTGCGGTATAAACAGGATGGTGATTAAAAGATATACCAAACCCGAAATGATCGCTAAGCGCGGCAGCGCAAATGTTTTAACCCTTATCGTTAACATAATCTTATAAACCTTTTGGTACGAGTTTTTTATTTACGGCGAAGTAAACAACAGTAGCCAGGCTAAGGATGATCAATAGCCATTCGTGCGGTTCAGGTACCGCGCCCGATGATTGCATCGAAGCATTTTTTAAGCTGTTTTTATTTTGCTGGATGTTAAACCGCTCATAATCTTTTTCCGTCTCCAGCACAACCAGGCTCGACACCGGCGAGACGATGTATGCTTTTTCAGCCTCGTTAATGTTATCGGGCTGTACGTAAGTATTATTAAAATAATCTGCCCCTATTTTTCGCATTAAGTCGTTATAAGCAAATAGCCGTAACAAGTGGTCGGGGGCTTGCTGGGTAGTTGGACCATGCGTTTTTTGGATCATCATTTGGGCGTTGTCTATAACCACTGTGTCCTCATTTTCCTGGTTCAATATAAAAAGCCGCTGGTTTAATAGCTTCACAAGTTCATCGGTTGTGCCTTCGGCATAGTTAAAAACCCGCAACTCTTTCAGCGCCTTTATATAAGGGCTGAGTTGGTAGCCGATATTAAAAAACCTAATGTGTTTGGGCGTTTTTAAATAAGTGGTAAGGTCCTTTGCAAAGCCGCTGCCGTCCAGGTCGCTTAAATTGGGTGCGTTGTCCGTACTGGCTGATATTAAAAGGGCATTATCAGGATCCTTAATTTCATTTACAGGGAACAAGCTGAAGTTTTGCCGGGACAGCATATCATAAACATCGCCTAGGTTATCGTCGGTAATGCGGATAAGTTTGTCGTCATAAGCATAAACCGGGTGATTTTTTACCTTTGCCCAAACTTGATCCAGTTGCTCTTTTGACCACGAGTTGTTAATATCCAGGTACACGGCCGAAGGAGTGAAAGGTTCGTATTTCGGCGTATAGTTTTTTACCTCGTAAGCCGTATCGGCGAATGAGAAGGTAGTCTCCGCCAGGGGTGGCGCCGCAAGGGATATTTGAAAGTCGGGTTGATAAGTCCGGTCGGCCTCGTAAACGCCCGGGCTTGTTTGTTTAAAACCAGCCGGCAATTCCAACCCCGATATTTTACCTTCGGAGCTTACCTGCAGGGTTTCCAAAGCGCCCCCCGCGTCGGGGCCATCAAAAGAGGCGTTATCGTATATCAACCGGTCTCCCTGTTTGGTCAGCGGGCTGGTGATGCCTATTTTAAAGCGCCTGTTCTCCCCGGATGTACACGGAAATACCCGTACTGTCACTGTATTTCCTTCCTGCCAATGAACTACTGACGGATCGTGATTTTCAACCCCGACTATCTCCTTGTAAGCCGAATCAGCTTTGGCTTTGGTAGTCAGTCTTGATTGTTCTTTCTTGCCGTTGATCCACAATGACAGTGACGAAACTACCGAACCTTTTGAGAGGTGAAAAGTGTAGATTGCTTCCTGCTGGCCCCAGCTATATTTGGAGTTGTTGCGTATGGTGAGCATCTTTTCGGTATAAGCCATCCGGTATTCCGGGAAAAGTTTAACGTTAGTAATAATACTGTTAGTTTCTAGGTCATCCCCTGCCCACAGCCTGTCCTGCGCCTGGTGGCGGGCATTGTACATCGCTTTTAAAATGTTAATACGGTCGCCCTCATCCAGGTTTGGTTTATTAAAGAACAGCGTAGCCAGAACCACCAGCGGGTCGTGTTGCTTAGGTTCGGTAAAAGAGCGCGAAGGCATCCCTCTCCAAAAAAAATCATCGGTATTGGCCTCGGTATAAACCAATCCTGTTTTTAAAATACGTTCGGCGGCCGGTGAGTTGTCGATATGCTGGCTGACGGTGATCCAGGCGGGCAGTTTGGCTTCGGTCAATGCATTTTGGTTAACCAGCAGGTTGATTTGTTTGTTGGTCACCCCCCAACTGACTAGGAAAAAGGCACAAATAAGCAGCGGTAACAAAGCCCCGCCGATGGCTGCAAATAACGCCCCTTTGTTTTGGCGCCGGGCCCTGTTGATAAGCATTACCGTAACGACGGCAAGAAACAGTGGAATGTAAGTATGGATGGAGACACCGATAGCGACAAGGCCTATAACGCTGAATAAATATAGCGGGAACAGGTAAACGGCATAATAGCTAAAAAGAATCAGCGCGCTTCCCAGCAGAAAGCAAATAAGATAGCTGACGGCTTTTGGCAGCGCACCGGTAATGGGCGCCAGCAATACGGCAATACTTGCAATAATAATCCACACACTTAGCCAGGTAACTGAGCTGTCAAAAATATTCATATCGCGATTTAAAGCGAAGGCACTGATGAAGAATAAAACCAGCGATAAACAAGTGTATTTGAGCTCACCCTTCCTCAGGCGCCAGCCATTTTTCGAGATAGTCCGGCAAAGTACAGCCACCAAATAGCCGGCGGATATGACGTAATTGACAAAAAAAGCACCGGTCGCATTTTCCTGGCCTAGTGGGGCGGTAATTAATAAAATCGATGCCGACAGTATGGCCAGGAGTAATCCTGCTAAATAAAGTGGATCGTGCGATAGAAAGGAAAGGATCTTTTTCATGTTTTAATTTTGTCAAAAGTACTTTGTATTTCAGAGTGTATAGATAAAAAAATTTAGGCTGATTTCGCCTCTATTTTAAAAGAACGGATCAGCAGTAAGCAATTGGTGATCAGCAGCGCCATAAGTGCTACATAGGATATTTTTTCGTAAATGGTTCCTGAAAAGTGTTCTTTAATAGCGTTAAAGCTAACCCAAAGAATGAATAGAACGTTGCCTGCTATGGCGCCTGATTTGAGGAGGAGAATGAATGTTGGTTTCATGGTTTTGAATGTTAATTAATATCAATTTGAACGTTATAACTCCCCTTTTGAGAGGGGGTGTGGCTGCCTGTGTTGTGGCGGGGGTGTGTTAACCGACACGCTGAATGACACACCCCTCCACCCCTCTCAAGAGGGGAATCGCACGTGGGCCGCCGCTTTTTAAGATATTTCAATTTATCTTCTGTTGCTTGATCAGTTTCTCCAATGCATCCAGGTGCTGGCGAAAAGCCTCTTTACCTTTCTCGGTCGCCTCGTAGGTGGTATTCGGTTTCCGGCCCAGGAAGGTTTTATATACCACGATATATTCTTCTTTCTCCAGGCCTTTCAGGTGCGATGCCAGGTTGCCATCGGTAGTTTCCAGCAGTTCTTTAAGCGAGTTAAAGTCATAGCGGTCGTTCACCATCAGCACGCTCATGATCTGCAACCGCAGGCGGTTCTCAAAGGCTTTATCTAATTTCTCAAAGGGGACTTTCACTTATCGTATCTTAAGTACATCAAGCTGCCATAAATAATATGCAGCACGCCAAATCCAATCGCCCAAAATAACAATCCGTAGCCGGGTAAACAAGCGGCTATTAAACCCAGCACAATTTCGCACAGGCCAAGGTATTTTACCAGCGTAAAGGTAAAATTGCTTGCGCTGACCAGCGAGAGACCGTAGAATATGAGTGAGGCAGGGGCTATGATGTCATACACTCCACGGTAAATTAACACCAATATTAAGCCGCCGCCACTTATCAATGGAACGGCCATGTAAAACAAAAGTGAACGGCTAATGCGTCCCCAAATCGCCTGACCTTTACGTTTGGCTTTTCTTTTGGTTAAAATATATCCCGTAATAATAGAAGCTAATAAAACCAAAACGGCAATTAACAGAAGGAATAGAATCTCGCCATTATATATGTATGTAAATCGCAGCCCCCCATCAGTCAAATTAGAACTGTCAACTGCATAATATGGCCTCGCCCTGCCATGACCGTAAACGAAATAATAAGCTCCCCAGGCACCCAATAGCGCGTAAATGCCCGCCAACACGCCCGATAACCCGCTAAGCGATATAAATTTCGAGGAGCGCTCCATCACACTACGGATGGCAGCCAGGTCGTCATGGATATTTTTTTCTTCCATTTTAAAGTACTTTGTTTTGCAAAGTAAAATAATTTATCTTTGATCTCCAAATAAATTTTTGTCTGAACACGATTTAAAGAATTTATAAGATGAAAAGGATTCAACTTAAAGATCATGAAAAAAAGTGTAAAAATTTTAGTGATCATCGCGGCAGCCGTGTTACTGGCCGCGGTATCAAATTATTTTATTACCGGCTGGTATAATATCATTCCATGGGTTATTGCGGCATTGTTGGTTGGCTGGTTAAGTGATACGCGGCTTAACAGTATCATATGCGGGGTGGTATTTGGATATGTTTTGTTTTTGGTGTACATCTGGCTGGGGTACAATGGCAAAACGGATTCCGGCAGTATGGTAAAGTTTGTGCTTTTTGACCTGGGGTTTAGTTTGGTGGGAGGCGCGGCCGGGGTTGTAGGGGCACTTATCGGGAATTGGTTGAAGGGGATTGTCTGAACCGTTGATCAAGCTGATTTTTTTGATTTAGCTGACCGGGTTTAATTGGCTTGACAACCCCATTTTTACAGCACCCGGTTTAAAACCATAAGTAAAATGATAAGGCCTAAATAACCCGCAAAGCCATAAAGCGTCCACCTAACCATTTCGCGGGCTTTTCGGTCGTATCCCTCCGCCTTAAAAAGGCCGGAAAGCATCAGGAGTAAAATGCCCGGAAATATAAAGGCAAGTATTTTCAAGCCGGCCCCAAGCGGGGTATTGGCCTTTGCTTCATCTTTTGCCTGTTCCTGCAATATTTCTTGCTTAACAGCAACTATTTGTGTTTCGGATAAGTTTCGTTTTTCAAACTCTCTTTTTGCAGCCTCAAGCGCCGCCGGTTGGTAATCGTCGATGGGGCCATTTACAATTTTTACCAGGTCGGCGTCCGTGCGCTTGCGCATAACATCGTCAAACTCATTTTCCATGTGGATTATAATTGTGGTTAAAGGTGTTTATTTGCTAAATATAAAAATTTTAGAAAATTAGGACGAGGTTTTGGAGTACGATTAGAAAAATCATTCAAAATACTTACATAAATTTTCATTGGTAAAAAAAAAATATTTTAGTCATAATGAAAAAACACGAATACTTCGTTTATATCATGACCAATAAGTCGAATCGTGTTTTGTATATCGGAGTGACCAGTGATTTGCAAGGCCGCGTTTATGATCATAAAAATAAAACGTTTGAGGGATTTACGGCTACGTACGGATGTGATAAATTGGTTTACTATGAAGAATACCAGTGGATACAAGACGCAATAGCAAGGGAGAAGCAGTTAAAAGCAGGTTCGAGACAAAAGAAGGTTGATTTAATAATTGTCGAAAATCCGCTGTGGAATGATTTGAGCGATAGTTGGTACGATTAGGTTTTTTGCAAACCAATAAGCCATTGTCATTATAAGGAGCCTGCCTGGCGGGGCGCGGGGCGCGACGAAGCAATCGCGAACTTTGCAAGCGGTAATGCATGGCGGGAATGCAATGTTCGCGGTTGCCACGCTGCGCTCGCAATGACAAGTTGGTTAAGCCGAAATCAGATCGTCATTGCCGCTTTAACGAGGTAAGGCAAAATCTCCTTCTGAAAAGAAACAAAATTCTTTCGTACGTCCGAGTCGCTTACCGAGGTAAAGGCAAAGCTGAACACAATGCTTTTGCTGCATTTGATGAGGAAGCGGAGGCGCTGCTGGTAGTTTTCCTGTTTGCGGATACCGCCCAATTGTGAAAAGGCGCTTACCAGCAGTTCCTCCAACTCGTTGGAAAGGTTTTTTAAAAACTCCTGTGAGTTGGCCGACTCCCGGATAAAATCCCAGCCGATAAACTCGTTGCAAACGGTGTAGCTGAGGCGGCAGGTTTTCATAATCAGGCTGTTCAGGTGTGCTTCTTCATCTTCGCCGGAGTGGCTGTGAACAAGCTCGTTCACGCTGGTTTGGATATAATCCATCAGCAGTACGTGCAGTACGGCCTCTTTACTATCAAAATATTTGTAGATGGTCGCCTTGGCGATCTTTGCTTTTTTGGCGATCTCGTTTACACTGGTTTTGTGGTATCCGAACTTGCGGAACAGGTCCTGCGCGGCGCGCTTGATGCTTTCTTTAATTTTTTCAGCTTCCATGTATCAGTTCGATACGTAAATCTCGAAATTACTTACCACAATATTATATTGTCTCAGCGAAATAGTTGCCGGGGCTTTTACCGGGCTGCCGTCTATCAGGTCCCATTGGCCGCCGCTGCAAGGGTCGGTAACAGTAAAATTGCCCGGGTTAAGTGTTACGGCACACAGTTTTTGCGGGTTAACCGTGCTGCAGCGGTCATAACAGGCGTAGGTGCCATCCGCTTCGCGGTATAATATCAGGCCGGCAACGCCGTAGCCGTTTAGCAGTACTGCGCCGCCCGGCACGTTCAGCGCACTAAGGCGCGGGTCGGTGGTGGCATCCTGGAAATTTACGGCAACGTCGGGGAGATCGGCCCCGGTTTTAACACAGGAACTAAAGGCCATTAAAATAATAACTCCAAGGGGTATTAATTTTTTCATATAATCTCAGTTTTAAACTGTTTCAAAAAGCGCACATCATTCTCTGAGAATAAACGCAGATCGCGTATAACATATTTTAAATTGGCAATTCTTTCTATACCCATGCCAAAGGCAAAGCCGGTATATTTTTTACTGTCGATACCGCAGTTTTCCAAAACATTCGGGTCAACCATACCGCAGCCCAAAATTTCCACCCAGCCGGTGTACTTGCACATGGGACAACCGGCGCCCTTGCATATGGTGCAGGAGATATCCATTTCGGCCGATGGTTCGGTAAACGGGAAATACGAGGGGCGGAAGCGTACCTGGAAATCGGCGCCATAAAGTTCCTGCACAAAGTGATACAGCGTTTGCTTCAGATCGGCGAAGGATACATTCTCGTCGATATACAAGCCCTCCACCTGGTGAAAAAAGCAATGCGCACGGGCGGAGATCGCCTCGTTACGGTAAACCCTCCCGGGCATAATAGCGCGGAAGGGCGGTTTGCCATTCTCCATCATACGCACTTGTACAGATGAGGTATGTGTGCGCAAGGCGATATCATCCTTGCCGTTATTTTTTTTGATAAAGAAAGTATCCTGCATATCCCTGGCCGGGTGGTCTTCGGGGAAGTTGAGCGCCGAGAAGATATGCCAGTCGTCTTCAATTTCAGGGCCTTCGGCTACCACGAAACCTAATCTTTTAAAAATATCAATGATCTCCAACCGTACCAGCGACAAAGGATGACGCGAACCGAGGTTAAAGCCATCGCCGGGAAGGGTTAGGTCGATTTCGGAATTCGTCCCGCACGTGCGGGATTCGATTTCGGAATTGAGAAGCTCCTTTAGTTCTGTATACTTTGCTTCGGCCAGCTGTTTAAACTGGTTAAGTACCTTGCCGAAAGTACGTTTCTCTTCCGGGCCCACGGTTTTAAATTGCTCAAACAGGTCTTTAATGATTCCTTTGGTCCCCAAAAACTTAATACGGAATGCTTCCAATTCATCAGCATTGGCAGGCGAAAAAGTTGTTATCTCGGTAGTATATTGGTCTATTTGGGCTTGCATTACAGTTGTCTTAAAAATTGTTCCGGGGTCAGTACCGGAATAGTAGAATGTTTATAGTCTTTAATGTTCCTTGTAATAATAGCATCACAACTATAGCGGACTGCGATGAAAAATTGCATTGCGTCTTCAAAATCAGCGAAATCGCTTGCTAAGGCCATGTCTACAATGTCACTTTCAAGCGGCAGAACTTTTATAGTTTTTATAAGATCAGTTATTTTTTCTCTGCTTGTTTTTGAACCGACCTGTTTTGATAAAATATAATTGATATTAGCTATTATTAATGCGGAGGTATTCAGTATGATACCATTTTTGAAACTTTCCAACAACAACACCTGGGAATGAAAATGGAAAGGTTCCCGGTTTAAAAGCAAGTCCAATTGAACGTCGCTATCAATAAACAAACGTTTAAAGGCCATACTTTTCCTTTAAATACTCATATTTCAAATCCTTGTAATTTACATCTGCCGGCAAATCGATTTTTTGTTTTATACTGAGATCTTTTATCCAGGCAGGTATATCTTCGGCCTTATATTTTTCAAATATGAAATCCTTTGTTTTCGATTTCCTGGGAAGCTCATTAATTAATTTTTTAAATAGTCTGGAAACGCTAACGTTGTTTTCCGAAGCAAGCGTTTTTGCCAAATCAATGGTGTCTCTGTCGACACTCAAAGTAAGTTTTACAGTTGCCATACCCGTTTAATTTATACGTACAAATATAAACAATTTATACGTAACTATTTAAGCACTCCCAACTCTTTTCCAACCTTGGTAAACGCCGCGATTGCCTTATCCAGATGTTCCTGTTCATGTGCGGCCGATAGCTGCACCCTGATACGGGCCTTGCCCTGCGGTACCACCGGGTAGTAAAACCCGATGACATAAATACCTTCTTCCAGCATTTTTGCGGCAAATTCCTGGGCCAGTTTGGCATCGTACAACATTACCGGCACTATAGGATGCACGCCGGGTTTAATGTCAAAACCAGCTTCGGTCATTTTTTGGCGAAAGTACTGGGTGTTTCTTTCCAGTTTATCACGCAGGTCGGTGGTCTCGCTTAGCATGTTTAATACTGCGATAGAGGCGCCGGTAATAGAAGGTGCAAGCGTATTTGAAAACAAATAAGGCCTTGACCGTTGGCGCAGCATATCGATGATCTCCTTCCGGCCAGAGGTAAATCCACCGGACGCGCCGCCGAGGGCTTTACCCAATGTCCCGGTAATGATATCGATTTTACCCATCACATGATGATGTTCATGCGTACCACGGCCTGTTTTACCCATAAAGCCCGAGCAGTGACTCTCGTCAATCATTACCAAAGCATTATATTTTTCGGCTAGTGCACATATTTTGTCCAGTTGTGCGATGGTGCCGTCCATACTAAACGCGCCGTCGGTAACGATGATTCGGTGGCGGCAGCTTTCGGTAGCTTTTAGCTTTTCTTCCAGGTCGGCCATATCATCGTGCTTATAGCGCTGGCGCTGGGCCTTGCACAGGCGCACGCCGTCGATGATGGAGGCATGGTTCAACTCGTCCGAAATGATGGCATCCTGCTCATTAAACAGGGGCTCAAACACGCCGCCGTTAGCATCAAAGGCAGCTGCGTAAAGGATGGTATCTTCGGTCCCCAAAAACGCTGCGAGCTTTTTTTCAAGCGTTTTATGGATATCCTGTGTCCCGCAAATAAAACGTACCGAGGATAATCCATAGCCATGTGTATCCAATGCTTCCTTTGCCGCTTCTATCACTTTAGCGTTGCCGGATAGCCCCAGATAATTGTTAGCGCAAAAATTGATGACATGTTTGCCCCCCTGCACCGTTATATCAGCGCCCTGCGGCGAAGTGATGATCCTTTCCCGTTTATAAAGGCCTGCTTTTTCAATTTCGGCAAGTTCCTGTTCCAAAACAGGTTTCAGCGTGTTATACATAATCCAGATTTTATCGGGCAAAATTAAAAATTAAAGGCCACATGCGTGGTTAAATAAAATTTTAACTCCAGCGACCTGTCCCGGGGGAAGTGAAACAAATTGACCTAATATCTATTTAATGTTAATACATGCTTAAAATATTACTAACTACTTTGTTGATTACCGGGGCCTTTGCTGCATCAGCACAACAATCAGTTTTATCAGGCCACATCACTGATCAAAACGGCCACCCTATACCGTTCGCCTCGGTGTATGTGCAAAATTCGACTTACGGCACAACAGCCAACGAAAACGGCGATTATTTTTTCAAACTCAAAAGTGGCGCTTACAATATTGTTTACCGTTTTGTTGGTTATAAAGTGATTACTGAGCACATACAAATGAACGGAAATGACCAGCGGCAGGACGTTCAAATGGCAGATGAGCTTTTTAAATTGATAGCAGGAAAAGTAAAAGGAAGCCAAAAGTATGACCCGGCGGCGGAGATTATGCAGAAAGTAGTAGCCAACCGGAAGTATCATTTACAGGAGATAAACGGTTATTTGTGCACTGTTTATATAAAAGGGGTAAAGACCATCACCGATACGCCAAAAACGCTCCTTGGAAAAGGGATGCAAAAATTATTGAAACTGGATACTGGTTCAAGGGGGATATCCTACCAGTCGGAATCAATATCCTCGTATAGTTTTGAACAGAAAAACAAGGTAAAAGAAGTTTTTATCGGGTCGAAAGTATCGGGTACTGATCCGCCCTTCGGGTATAACAAGGCATCAGATCTGCAGGTGAATTTTTATGAGGACCTGTTTATTGTAAACGGTTTAAACGAACATGGCTTTGTATCACCGCTGGCAAAATATGCCTGGGCTTATTACAAATATAAATTATTGGGCAGCGTAGTTGAAGATGGTAAAACGATAGATAAGATCCAGGTGATCCCGAGGCGCCGCAGTGTACGGTCATTCCAGGGAAGTATTTATATTATCGAGGGCGACTGGCGCATTTACAGCGTCGATCTTTTTCTGACAAAAAAAGAAAACAACTTAAATTTTATCGATACGCTGAAAGTTAGCCAGCAATATATCCCTGTAAAAAATACCTGGGCGCCAATAGCTTTTCAATATCGCTACGATGCAAATGTGTACGGGCTGAAATATAAAGGTTATTACCTGGGGATATATAACCAGTATAAAATAGATACTCCTTTTGCGAAAGGCTACTTTAATGGAGAGATTTTGCATGTTGATACCGAGGCCAAAACGCGCCCGGCATCATTTTGGGCGGAAAACAGGCCGGTGCCGTTAACAGAACCTGAAATACACAACTTTCATAGGAGCGACAGCCTGTTTAAAATTGCTCAAACCCCAAAATACCGCGACTCGATCCAGCACAACAACAATACATTCAGTATTTTACCTTTTCTTCTGGACGGCTATACCGCCAGCTATAAAGATTATAAGGATACAATATTTATATATCCGCTGGCGCAAAGCATTTACTACAACACCGTTGAAGGATGGGGTTTTTACCTGAAGGGAATGTACTCAAAAACCTTTGCCGACAACAGTTCCTACAGCATAACGCCGGGAGTGCGCTATGGATTTTCGGATAAATTGTTTGATGCCAATATCCATACCGTGTACACCTATGACCAGGCCAACGCGGGAAAAATTTTCTTTGACATTGGCGATGACCTGCTTGATCTGAACAGCCTGGGTACCCGCTCACTTTACTTCAATACCTTAAGTACGCTGCTCAGCGAGCAGAATTTTGTAAAGTATTACCGTTCAAAATTTGTTGATGTGGGCTACCAGCGCGAATTGACAAGGGGTGTCTTATGGACTGCCAACCTGTCTTATGCCCAGCGCACGCAATTGTACAATACTTCCGATCAGCATATTATCACTTACAACGGCCTGGCTTATACCTCCAACAATCCCCTTGCGCCGATAACGGCGCCTGTTTATGATCATTCACTTTTGTTCCCGCAAAATGATGCAATGATCCTGAACACATCGCTGCGGTTTACGTTCGACCAGGAATACATTACCGAGCCCTCCGGCAGGGTTTATCTTCCGTCGCTGTACCCGGTAATAACGATTGATTATAGAAAAGGCATAAACGGCGTGTTTAATTCGACGTCAAACTTTGATTTTCTTGGAATAGATATCAGGGACGATCGGATACCCATGGGTCTGTTCGGCCATTCAGCATTCGTGATCAGGGCCGGCGGTTTTTTAAACAAGCAAACCCTTTATTATACCGACTACAATCACTTTTACGGTAACGAGGGTACTACCTCTGACCCAACTTATGTAGGCGTTTTTCATTTCCTGCCCTTTTATACCTTCAGCACCAGCGAGCCCTTCATCGAGGTCCATTACCAGCACAATTTTGCCGGCGCCATATTGGATAATATCCCTTTGATCAGAAATTTTAAGCTGGAGGAAGTTGTCGGCGCCAATTACCTCACCTACAGCTCGCACCCAAATTACTCTGAATTTTATTTTGGGTTGAAACGGCTTAGCTATGGAGCCGATTATGGTGTGTCGTACCTCGGCAACCGGCGCTACCTGAAAGGTTTCAGGATATTTATCGGGTTAAAGTAGAGGCGTTATAACTTTTCTATTTCCTCAATAGACAGTTTGGTGGTTTTTGCAATGAATTCATTCGATAAACCCTCTTTCTTAAGCTCACCCGCAATATTTAGTGCCTCTTCATGTCTGGCTTTTTCCGCAGCTTCCTCTTTTGCAAACTCAATCGAATTTTCAAAATCCCACCTTGATTTTAAATTTGAATCGTACATTGCTTTTTCCTCCTTCGTTAAATTACTTACTTCTGCAATTTTAAATATTTTTTGGAAAACCCTCTTATTTAAAACAGCAGGCACCTTGTCTAAATGGCTCATGTGCTTCAGGATATAAAACCAGCGGTCTAAATCCGTTTTCAATTCCGCGTCCGTTTTCACAAATTTAGGCAATTCTAAAAACTTATAACCCAATTTATTGTAAAAAATTTCGCCTGTATCCGTGTTTGTGAGGCGAACATCGTGCAGGTAATGATCTGATATATCGTGTTTAAAATTAAATTCAAGTATGGCTATCAAGTAAACTTCTTTGAGTTCAATATTCCAATGGCTTTCTCCTTTTGGCAATTGTTCGTTTATGAGGCGGGAAGTATAAAAAACCGCCGGTCACTAAAGTTGCGTTGTTCGGCCCGTTGCATTTCTATGATGAACTGCTCACCGTTTGCGCCTGTGCAAAGCAGGTCGAAAAATATCTTTTTAAATTTCCCGTTATCCCCGGCGTGCTCCGTGGAGTTATATGTAATATCCGCAATTTCCTTCTCGCCTTTAAATAACTGGTTCAAAAAATCAATCAAAATATCTTTATTAGGCTCACTGCCAAATAAGTGTTTAAAGCCAAAATCGCTTAAAGGATCGATAAAACGGCCGGGGTTAGGTTGCATGGGTCTTAGTTGGAATGAAGTCCGAAAGTAAGGAATTTATTTTAGCGGTTACAGGCTAAAGTCCGGAGATCGATTAGAAATTGAGACCATTGATTGGAGATTAACTTTTTCTAATCAATCAGTTGCTGCAACGATGCTCACTTATTCAAACAAAATTCCTATCTTTGCCCGCTCATTTAACACCGTTTGCAGCGGCATCAATGAGTTATGGCGAAGTATAATACACTACTGTACTATTGTTATTCAACAATAGCAGATGCGGAGCAATTTGCGACCGGTCATTTAAAATTCTGTAAAAGCTTAGGGCTTACCGGCCGCATTATCGTGGCTGAAGAAGGTTTGAACGGCACCGTTTCGGGTCCCGCCGAAGCCTGTAAAACCTATATGGAAACGCTCCATGCCGACCCCCGGTTTGCAGCCATCGACTTTAAAGTGGACGACGTGGATGAACCATCTTTCATTAAGATGCATGTACGGTATAAGTCGGAAATTGTGCATTCGGGTTTGCGAGATCCACATATAATAGATCCGCAGAAACAAACCGGCAAGCACCTGGAGCCCAAAGATTTTTTGGCGATGAAGGACGATGAAGATGTGGTGATCCTGGATGTGCGCTCAAATTATGAGCACAATTTGGGCAAATTTAAAAATGCGGTCACGCTGGATATTGAAAACTTCCGTGATTTCCCGGCGAAAATCAATGAGCTGGCCAAATACAAGGACAAAAAGATATTAACCTATTGCACCGGCGGCATTAAATGTGAAAAGGCTTCAGCTTTATTGTTGCACGAGGGCTTTAAAAATGTTTACCAGTTGCATGGCGGTATCATCAAATATGGCAAAGAAGCCGGCGGGGAAGATTTTGAAGGCAAGTGTTATGTGTTTGATAACCGGCTTTCGGTTGACGTAAACAGCGTTAACCCGGTGGTGGTATCCACCTGTTTTAACTGTGGTAAAACTACAGCTAAGATGATCAACTGCGCCAATCCTGAATGCAATGAGCATTTTACCCAGTGCGACGAATGCGGCGAAACATTGGATGGCTGCTGCAGTGCTGAATGCCAGGCGCACCCGCGCAAAAGGGTGTACGACGGCACGGGGTATTATGTTAAGGTGCCGCAACTGGTCAATACTTCAAAGCGAATAAAAATAATGACTGAATAACCCCTGGGTAGAGACGCGATGCATCGCGTCTCTACGAAAATGTCATTTCGATACGTTATTTTCGCAGAGATGCAATAATTTGCATCTCTTTTTGTTTTTGCGCCAATGTGTAAACTTCGCCTTTTTGCTTTTGTCGTTTTGTCGTTCTGGCTGCTAGCGGCGAAGGGCGCCGATATTAAAAGTATCGGCGTGCCTTATGTGCAAAATTATACCAAGGCGCAATACCAGTCGGGTAACCAAAATTGGAGCGTTACGCGGGACGAGCATGGCATTATGTATTTTGGTAATGCGGAGGGTTTGCTGGCTTTTGATGGCAAATACTGGCAATTGTACCGCATGCCTAACGGGCTCATCGTACGCTCGGTGGCTGCCGATGGCAAGGGGAAAATATATGCAGGCGGTTTTGGCGAGTTTGGTTACTGGCAAAAGGATAAGCTTGGTTTTTTGAAATATAACTCCCTTATCCCGCTGGTAAGGAAAACCTATTTGCCCAACGAGGAGATTTGGAAAATTTATGTCGACGGCGACCGGGTAATCTTCCAATCGTTCGGGGCGATATTTATTTATTCGGGCGGAAAGGTTAGCGTCATCCGCGCGCCGAAGCCTTATCTTTTCCTGTTCAAGGTTGGCCGCAGGTACTTTGTGGAGCAGGTAGGTGCGGGGTTGTTTGAACTAAAGGGCAATAAACTCGAATACATTAACGGCAGCCTGGCGCCGTGCAGTTCCGGCGTACTATCAGTATTGCCATTTCAGCATAACAAATACCTTATCGGTACGGGCAGCAATGGCTTGTTTATTTATGATGGCAAGCAAATAACCCCCTGGAACAACCAGGCAAATGATTTCCTGAAAACTTACCAGCTGAACAATGGCGCAGTGATACCCGGTAAATACTTTGCCTACGGCACTATTCTGAATGGCATTGTGATCATTGATACTACGGGAAAGGTAGTTCAGCACATCAATAAATCAAGCGGGATGCAAAATAATACCGTGCTGAGCCTGTTTACCGACCCTGAGCAAAACTTATGGGCCGGGCTGGATAACGGCATCGACCGTATCGAGGTAAATTCCCCGCTTTATTTTTACTTCGATAAAACGGGGCGCTTTGGTACGGTTTATTCAAGCATCATTTTCAACAATAAAATATACCTGGGCACTAACCAGGGCCTTTTTTATAGCGACTGGCTGCCCGGCGGGAACAACCAACTGCTGCAAAGTTTTGATTTTAAGCTGATACCCGGTTCGCAGGGGCAGGTTTGGGACCTTTCGCTGATTGACGGGCGCCTGCTGTGCGGGCATAACGAGGGTACCTTCCAGGTAAACGGCAGCAGCATCACCAAAATATCAGCTGTAAATGGCGGCTGGACGATAAAAAAGTTTAAAAATAATATGCTGATCCAGGGCACCTATACCGGGCTGGTGCTGTACCGCAAAGACGCGGCCGGAAACTGGGTTTTTGATCACAAAGTGGAGGTTTTTGGCGAACCGTCGCGCTATGTCGAAGAAGATAGCAAGGGACAAATATGGGTTGGGCATGCCTATAAGGGAATTTACAAGATCACGCTCAGCGACGACCTGAGCCATGTCGTCAGCCAAAAATATTACGACAAAAGCTCGGGTTTGCCGGATAGCTATAACGTGAACGTTTTCAACCTCGACAATCGCATTGTCTTTTCTTCCGATTCGGGCTTTTGCATTTATGACGACATCAGCGATAGGTTCGAAAAATATACCCAGCTTAACAAAATGCTGGGCACCTTTGCGTCCTCAAATAAGATCATCAAAGCCATTGGCAAAAAATACTGGTTCATCAATCACGGGCGGGTTGCGCTGGCCGATCTTTCGGTGCCGGGCAAGCTAACCATCGACTCCAACCGGTTCAGCAGTTTGAATGGTCAGATGGTTCAGCATTACGAGAATATCAACCTGATCAACAATTCCATTTACCTCATCAGCATCGACGATGGTTTTGTGATATTGGATGACAACCAAACCATGCTGCCCGAGAAAATACAACTGCCCCCCGTGCTGATCAGGAAGCTGGAAGATATTACAGACAAGGTTTCCGTAATCAGCGAAAACACCGACAATGAGCTAGCCGACAATATTAAAATACCCTACTCGCAAAACGACATCAGGATTTCATATTCTTTACCCTACTACCGGCAGGCCAAAATAAAATTTCAGTATTACCTGGAGGGCTACTCGAGGGGATGGAGCGACTGGACTGCCCAAACGCAGCGGGAGTTTACAAATTTAAGCCAGGGGGCCTACAAATTCAGCGTACGGGCAAAGATCAATGACGAAAATTTGTCGCCGGTTACTGTTTTCAATTTTACGGTTTCACCCCCCTGGTATGCTACTACCACAGCCCGGGTTATTTATTTACTGCTGCTTATCGTTGCGGTATACGCATTCAGGTATTATTACCGGTTGAATTTGAAAAAGCACCAGGCCGAAATACAGGAAAAATTACAGCATGAGCAACGCGAATTCCTAAAACAGGAGGCCATTGCCAATGAGCAACAAATTGTGACTATTAAGAACGAACAATTGCAGGCCGACCTCGCCGGAAAAAGCCGCGAGCTGGCCAATTCGGCTATGAATCTGGTGTACAAAAATGAGCTGCTGCAAAAGATAAGCGAGGAACTTGCGCATTTAAAGGATGGTTCGGGCAAGCATTTGGCCGAAGACCAGCTGCGCCGCATTCAAAAGGTTATCAACGAAGGGATGAACGATGAACGCGACTGGAACATATTTGAACGGAGCTTTAATGAGGCGCATGAAAACTTCTTTAAAAAGCTAAAGGCCGGCCACCCCGACCTGGTACCCAACGACCTTAAGCTTTGCGCTTATCTGCGTATGAATATGAGCAGCAAGGAAATGGCATCACTTTTAAATATATCGTTGCGCGGCGTAGAGATACGGCGTTACCGTCTGCGTAAAAAGCTCAACCTGGAGCACGATAAAAACCTGACGGAGTTTTTGATAGAGCTGTAATGCTAATTTTATTTTTTAATTTTGTTTTATGGAAACACTAATCGTACATCCTAAAAGCCGAAAACAATTGGCAACCGTCGAAGCAATATTGAAGGCGCTGGATGTCTCTTTTAAAAAAGAAGAAGAAGACACTTATAATCCTGAGTTTGTTGCCATGGTACTGGAAAGTTACAAACAGGCCAAAAAAGGAGAGGTAGTTACTATTAAGGATCCTAAAAATATATGGCCAAGTATTCTGTAGAAGTTCAAAAGGTGGCTCAAAAGCATTTGGAGATACATTATAAATCTGGCGATAAGGGTTCCATAAAAAGAATAAACCAGATATTTGAAGAATTATCTGAACATCCTGAAACAGGCATCGGGCAACCTGAAAAACTAAAATTTGGACTGTCTGGATTTTGGTCAAGACAAATCAATAAAAAGGATAGATAGATTTATATTATTGAGGACAATATTGTTACCGTTACTGTTATTTCCGCACTTGGGCGCTACGGCGACAAATAATCCTATCTTCCATATCCTCCCCAGATCGTTGCTAAACAGTCTTTTAATGGATTAAATAAGTTGATCGTAAAATCTACCTTCACTTTCTCATCGCTACATAACACTACATCATTACCTCTCAAACGCGATTTCACGTGTAGTACCCCGCTATCCGGCAGTGTAGTATGTAATGAATACACTAACCGTTGTCAAATGGTTTAAAATCAAGTTATTGTAAAAAAATGAAAAACAACTTGAGAAAGTGTTTGTTAAGTGATGTATTAATGTAGAGGAATATTTTTTGTTAAAACTATATTATCTCCTCAACTTCGAACTGTACAAAACCAATTTTATTAAACTTACTTTCTTACTTTTTAATTAACCACTTATGAAGAGAATTTTTACGATCTCAGGGTTGGTGTTTTTATTTTCCTTTTTCACAACAATTGCGTTTGCACAAAATGTTACTGTAACAGGTAAGGTTTTGGACCAGGCCACCAGTGAATCGCTTATTGGCGTAAGCGTTAAAATAAAGGGAAGTACGCAAGGCACCCAAACCGATGTAAATGGCTCGTTTTCGATAAACGCTCCATCAACTGCAACTTTAGTATTTAGTTATATTGGGTACGCCCCCCAGGAAATTCCGCTGAACGGAAGGAGCGCTATCGATGTGCGTATGAATCCTTCGGCCAATGAACTAAGCCAGGTAGTCGTTATTGGCTACGGTACACAGAAGAAGATTGACAATACCGGCGCTGTAGCCAATGTTAAAGGCTCGGATGTCGCTAAAGAAGCCTCAACCAATGTTGTGAGCGCATTACAGGGCAAGGTTGCGGGTGTAGATGTTATTAACAATGGGCAGCCAGGTTCCGTTGGCCAGATCACTATCCGTGGTTTTGGTACGGTATATGGCAATACAACGCCTTTGTATGTTGTAGATGGGGTATGGTACAGCGATATCAGCTTCCTTAATGACAACGATATCGAAAGCATTACCGTTTTGAAGGATGCATCGAGCCTTGCTATATTTGGCGTACAGGCGGGCGCCGGCGCAATCATGATTACCACCAAAGCGGGCAGGAAAGGAAAACCGACCATAAATTACAATGCCTATGTTGGATGGCAGGCGGTTACTAACCAGGTGCAGATGGCTAATGGTACGCAATATGCCACAGCAATTAACGAACTGTATGCGGAAAACGCCATAACACCCCCTTTTAGTGCGAATCCTGCCGGTTATGGCACCGGAACTAACTGGTACGACCAGATATTGAGAAACGCCCTCGTTACCAATCACCAGATTTCATTAAATGGCGGCACCGATAAATATACATACAATTATTCCTTCGGATACCTTGACCAGGACGGCATTGTAAAAACCAACAATTATCAGCGCTATACCGTTCACCTTACCAATGATTGGCAGGTTGTGAAGACCGTTAAGGTCGGTGTAACCGCCAATATACTGTCGAGTCAATCGACGGATATCGACAACCAGATATTCCACCAGATGTACACGGCCGCCCCTATTGTTCCGGTTTTTTATAATACCGGCGCTTATGGCGATCCTGCTGATTACAGCATTGGCGGTGGTGCAAATTATAACCCGGAGGCGACGATCGACTTCTTCCACCAAAAATCAAAAAATAAAGAACTTTCCGGCAATGTTTATGGCGAGTGGGAAATTATAAAAGGGCTTAAATTGAGAACCAGCTTTGGCGGACAGTTAGCACAGGCCGAAGCGAGGCATTATGAGCCAATCTATTTTGCAACGGGAGGTCAGCAAAGTACCACTTCGTCACTGGATGTTAACCACACGGAGAACCGAAACTGGAACTGGGACAACACCCTGACTTACGATAAAACTATTAAAAAACACAAGTTTACTGCATTGTTGGGTTATAGCGCCCAAAGGTTCAGCACAAGCTTTTCAGATGCATTTGCCGACAGCGTTGCATATAATCAAAGCGGTAACCTGCATACGTCGTTCCCGGCTGGTACTAACGTAACGCTTACCTACCCGGAAGGAAGCCAGCAGCTTTATACCAGGATTGGTGAGTTTGCCCGTGTTAACTACAGTTACGACGGCCGGTACCTGCTCAATGCCTCTATACGCCGCGACGGCGCATCGGAGTTTTGGCCTGATCCGTTTGGATGGTTCCCCGCTGTTGGCGCCGGCTGGGTTATCAGCAATGAGTCCTTTATGAAGGACCAGCATTTTTTTACTAACTTAAAGTTACGGGCAAGCTATGGTCAGTTAGGTAATGCCAACGTGCCGGTTAACATCAGAACCCAGGTGATTACCACAGACCCCGGCCAGTACACCGCCATCTTTGGCAGCCCGCAACAATTTTATACCGGCGCCAGCATTAATACGGTTGTGCCATCACAATCGGAATGGGAAAAGTCGGTTGGAACGGATGCAGGTATTGAAATGACCATACTAAATGATCATTTGCAAATTGAAGCAGGGTATTACAACCGAACCACTCAAAATGCTGTATTTGCTGTTCCAATTCCGGCTTCAACCGGTGAAAACGGCCCTAACGGCGGTTTGCTTGCCAACCAGGCCGACATCAGGAACCGCGGCTTTGAATTTACCCTTACCTGGAGACAACAAATCAACCAGGACTGGTTCTATTCTATCAGTCCAAACCTGGCTATAAACAATAACGTGGTTACCCGGGTAATAAGCAACAGCCCGATTTACAGCGGCGGCAATGGCATAACCAATGGCGCGCTGGCAACCCGCACCGCGCAAGGCGAGCCTATCGGCGAATTTTATGGCTACAAGGTGATCGGAATATTTCAAAATCAGACCCAAATCGATAACTCATCGGAAAAAGGAACCGCGCTGCCGGGAGACTTCATTTACCAGGATACGAATAACGATGGGCAGATCACCAGCACCGACCGTGTTAACCTGGGTAACCCGAACCCTAAATATCAGTACGCCATCAATACAAACGTTAAGTATAAAAACTTCGACCTGGAGCTGGATTTCCAGGGCAGGGCTGACGTAAGCATATACAACGCTAACCTGGCCGACCGTTTCGGCAATGAAAACTTTACCCTTAACTTTTATGAAAACCGCTGGCACGGTCCGGGCACATCAAATACCTTCCCGTCTGTAAATCTCGGCTCAACTTACGATTCCGCTCCAAATTCATTTTATGTTACCAGCGGCGCGTACTTCAGGCTAAGAAATGCCCAGTTGGGTTATACCCTGCCCGGCGATTTGCTTCGCAAATGGAAAGTACAAAGCATAAGGCTGTTTGCCAATGCGCAAAACGCCATCAATATATTCGGCTACAAAGGCTTTAGCCCTGAAGTTGGCGGCGGGCCGACCAACCTTGGCATCGATGCCAACGTATATCCGTTATATGCTACCTACAATTTTGGTGTAAACGTTACATTTTAATTCGAAATACGATGAAAAATAAAAAACATTACTTAACGGCAGCAACCGGATTTGGAGTGATAGCTGCTATGTTCTTTGTTCAGGGGTGTAAAAAAAGCTTCCTGGACGTCGCCCCGGCGACTTCGGTGGCCGCCACGCAATTCTGGAAGACACAAAACGACGCCACCGAAGCGGTTAGCGCCATGTATGCCGACCTGCACAACTACAACGATCTTGCTTTCCCCGCCCTTGCAATTGAAAGCATGGGCTCGGATGACATTACCAAAGGATCGGTGCCGACGGACGCCAGCTTTATGAACGAGTATATTAACTTTACCGTTACCGCCGGCGAAGGGCAATTAGAAGGTTTTTGGAGCGGGATGTATAATAATATCAATTTCGCCAACCAGATTCTCGCCAATGTGCCGGCCATTAATATGGATGGATCGTTAAAAGCCCGTTACCTGGCAGAAGCACAGTTTATCCGGGCATATGATTATTTCAGGCTGGTGCGTGCGTTTGGCGATGTACCGCTGCGGTTGCACCCGCCGGTAAGCACTGCCGACTACAACTTACCGCGGACGCCTAAAGCTGCCGTTTACGCGCAAATTCAGGCCGACCTAAAGGCTGCAGCTTCCGTACTGCCAGCCACTTACGCAGCTGCCGATATCGGCCATGCAACAAAAGGCGCCGCGCTTGCTTTGAACGCGAAGGTCGACCTTTACCTGAAAGACTGGACGGATGTGGTGACCTTAACTAACCAGGTTACGGCTTTAGGCATTTATTCGTTGTTTCCTGACTTTGAAAAAATGTTCAGGACCCAAAACAAAAATAACGTTGAATCTATCTTCGAAATACAAAATATGCTGATCCCGAACAATCCGGCAGCGTCAAACTCGCAATACTCCCAGGTACAAATGCCCCGCGTTACCGAGCCGGCCGGCGGCTGGGGTTTTAACGACCCAAGCCCAAGCCTGATCGCCGAGTTTGAATCAGGCGACCCGCGTTTAAAAGGAACGGTAATCGTTACCGGTACAACTACGCCGGAAGGAGATATGATAGACGCAACAGCGCCCGACCCGTACTATAACATGAAATCATATGTACCGTTTGCCCAATATGTTTCTGGTTATAACCAGGGCTGTCAGCAGGATTTTATGGCACTCCGCTATGCCGAGGTGCTGCTGATGAACGCTGAGGCCAACGCTGAGGCGGGTAATTCAACAGCGGCATTGGCATCACTTGAAATGGTTAGGGCACGGGCCAGGGAAGGAAACGCAAATATATTGCCGAAAGTAACTACTACAGATCAAACCCAGTTGCTCGCTGCTATTTATCACGAGCGCCGGGTTGAATTAGGTATGGAATTTGATCGCCATTTTGATGTGATCCGCATCGGGCAGGGCCCGGCACTGTTTGGGCCTAATTTTAAAGCAGGTAAAAGCGAAGTGTGGCCCATCCCTCAAAATGAAATCGATATAAGTGCAGGTGTATTAAAACAAAACCCGGGTTATTAATTTTAGCTAAGGAAAACAATGAAAACATTTAAAAATATATGGATAGCGGGCCTTATCGGTTCGGCTATGATTTTATCGATCTCGTCGTGTCAAAAGGATTTTAATCCCAAATCATACGACCCGCCAAAGCCGCCGCCAACATTTAACGGCTATTCCAGTTCGGCTGAGGTGGCCACCAGCAATTTGGTTGCTTACTGGTCATTTAACGGTACGTTAAAAGATAGTATATCGGGCGTTGCCGGCGTATCAACCGGCACAAGTTTTACGACAGGAATAACCGGCCAGGCACTGAAAGGAGCGGAAAACGCCTACGTGATCAGCGCTGCACCTCCGGCGGTTAAAGCTTTACACAGCTTTACAATCACGGTATGGTATAACAATCCTATAAACAACAATGGCCTTATAAACCCGGTTGACATCGTTAACAACAACTACTTTTGGGGGAATATGGATATGTTTATTGAAAACCCGCCGCCTGGTGGAGCAACTGGCAACCTTAAGGTGCATTTGTATGACAAGGGAACAAGTTCAGCTGCAACAGATTTGTGGGCCGGCGACTACACCATTACCAAACCCTACGATGCGTGGCACCAGTTGGGTGTAACTTATGACGACAATGCAGGTACTGCGGTTGTTTACTTTGATGGCAATGCAGTGGGTACGCAAACGCAGTCCGGGTTTAGCCCTTTAGATTGGTCGGGTGTTACACAAATGGTTTTCGGCACGGTACAGTTTGAAACCAACCCCTCTCTTACTTCGGCCACAGGTTCACAACCCTGGGCGAATTATTTAACGGGGTCGATGGAACACGTTCGGGTATACAATACGGTGCTGAACTCAAAACAGGCTTTCGCATTGTACAGCCTGGAAAAATTAGGAAGATAATTGATTTAGATTTGGTTGTTGAGGTTGCGGGCCTGTCTGCGGTGAGCTGACAGGCCAGGCAGCCTCTTTTTTACCACGCTGTTTTTAATTTTAATATAATTTGAAGGGAATTGATGGGCAGAGCGAGCATTTATATTTTAGGGTTAAGCATTTTAATGACAGCCTGCGGTAAAGGCACACAGCAAAAACCCGCGCCACCAGCGCCGTCCTCTTTTGAGTATTCGGGACTTAAGGTTAATGGCGTATATAACGGGTATACCTACAAAGGCATTAATACTGCACCGGTTATTAAAATATCTTTCACAGCCGCGCTTAACCACAACGCCGTAGCCGGCGCTGTGTCACTTGCCAGCAAGGCGGGCGCTGCTGTAACTTACAGCACCGCCTGGCAAAATAACGACAGCACGGTGGTAATTACGCCGTCGGGTATGCTGCCCATTACGCAGTATACGCTAACCGTTTCCACTGCGCTTAAATCAGCGGCCGGCGGCAGCCTCATTTCGCCCGTAACGGTTAACCTGCTTACCGCGATAGATACAACCAACAAATTCCCGGTGGTGACCGATACGCAATTGCTGGACATTGTTGAGCAACAAACCTTTAAATACTTTTATGACTTTGGCCACCCGGTAAGCGGTTTGGCCAGAGAGCGCAATACTTCAGGCGATGTAGTTACGATGGGTGGATCGGGTTTTGGTATAATGGCCCTGGTTGCCGGCACGAGCCGCAATTATATTACCCGCGCCCAGGGTTTAGCCCGGATGCAAACCATCGTGGGTTTTTTAAAGAACAATGCGCAAACCTTTCACGGCGCCTTTCCGCACTGGATGAATGGCTCGACGGGCGCCGTGGTGCCATTCAGCGCACAGGATGACGGCGCCGACCTGGTGGAAACCGGTTTTTTGATGGAAGGACTGCTTACTGCCCGTCAATATTTTAATCAGACCACTACGGCCGAAACACAATTGCGGGCAGACATTAATACGCTGTGGAACAATGTGCAATGGACCTGGTTTCAAAACGGTCAGAATACCTTATTCTGGCATTGGAGCCCTGATTTTGGCTGGGAAGGCAATATGCAGATAAACGGCTGGAACGAGGCGCTCGTAATTTATGCGCTGGCTGCATCGTCAACTACTTATCCCATAACCAAAGCGGTTTACGATAATGGCTGGGCAGGTAACGGCAGCATGAAAAACGGCAGCGCTTACTATGGGGTTACCCTTCCACTGGGCCCGCCGGAAGGCGGACCACTGTTTTTTGCACACTATTCGTTTTTGGGCATAAACCCCAATGGCTTGTCAGATGCGTATGCCAGCTATGATGTGCAAAATAAGGCGCATGCGATGATCAATTACAATTATTGCGTGGCTGACCCTGCGGGTTATTATGGATACGGCCCCAATTGCTGGGGGCTGACCGCCAGCGATGTACCCAACGGCTACAACGCCAATTCGCCCACCAGCGACCAGGGAGTTATTACGCCGACCGCGGCGATAGCCTCTTTACCTTATACGCCAACACAATCTATGGCTGCCCTGCGCTTTTTTTACTATAAGCTGGGCGATAAAATATGGGGCCCTTATGGCTTCTATGACGCCTTCGACCTGGACAGTCCCTGGTTTGCTACATCAGACCTGGCGATAGATGAAGGGCCGATAGTTAATATGATTGAAAATTACCGGAGCGGCTTGCTTTGGAACTTGTTTATGAGCTGCCCCGAGGTACAAACAGGGATGAAGAATTTAGGGTTTACCGGGTCGAATTTGTAGTAGTGCTTCAGAAACCTCCAATGCTCACCGACACGTCATTGCGAGGAACGAAGCAACCTCTGCATCAGACAGTCAGCGAAACGTTGTGCACAACTGCCCGGCGTGCGGCTGATAGGTAACCCGGAGACGTGGGACAATTGATTAGCGAGTGTAGAGGTTGCTTCGTTCCTCGCAACGACGGTCTGGTAGGTTTACAGGTTAAATTAAATTTGGACAGGCTTTATCTTAAAAGATCTAATAACAAATAATGAAAAAACTAATACTTCCCATATTTATCCTGTTTTCCACCTGCGCTTTTGCACAAAATGCAGCAAAGCCCGAAGCTTTTGACCCGATACAACCGGTAGGCATCATCAAAGGCCTGTCCGACAGTGCCCTGCTGGATGTGGTTCAGCGCCAAACGTTCCGTTATTTCTGGGATTTTGGGCACCCGGTAAGCGGGCTGGCGCGCGAGCGCAGCAATGTGGCCTATGATTATGGTGACGAAACGGTAACCACCGGGGGAACGGGCTTTGGCATTATGGCATTGATTGTTGCTGATCACCGCAAATGGATCAGTCATGAACAGGCGGTAACCAGGATGCTGAAGATTGTTGAGTTTTTGGACAAGGCCGATGAATATCACGGTGTGTTTTCGCATTGGATGAATGGCTCGACCGGCAAGACCATTCGTTTTGGCCGTAAAGATGACGGGGGTGATCTGGTCGAAACTTCATACCTGTTTGAAGGCCTCCTTTGCGCCCGGCAATATTTTAACGGCAACGATGGTAAAGAACGCCACCTGCGCGACGTGATCAACTGGATGTGGGGTGAAATTGAGTGGGATTGGTATACCCAGGGCGGCCGCGACAACTTGTACTGGCACTGGTCGCCAAATAACGGCTGGGTGATGAATTTCCCGATACGCGGCTTTAATGAGTGTATGATCACCTATATTTTGGGCGAGTCGGCAACCCATTACCCCATAGGTACAAATGTTTACCATGGCGGCTGGGCGCAAAGCGATTTCTTTAAAAACGGCAAAACCTTTTACGGTCACGTGTTGCCATTGGGGTTTGATTATGGCGGCCCTCTTTTCTTTTCGCAATACACCTTTATGGCGCTTGATCCGAAGGGACTCAAAGATCAGTATGCAGATTATTGGGAGCAAAACCTCAACCATACTTTAATAAACCACGATTATTGCGTGGACAACCCCAAAAAATATAAAGGCTATGGTCCCGATTGCTGGGGCCTTACCGCCAGCGACAATTACGAAGGCTATAGCGCCCAATCGCCAACCAATGATCTGGGGGTAATTACGCCTACTGCCGCATTATCCGCTTTTCCATATACACCCGAATATTCGATGAAAGCCCTGCGCCATTTTTATTATGACCTGGGCGATAAAGTATGGGGCGATTATGGTTTTGTGGATGCGTTTAGCGAGTCGCACAACTGGTACGCCAAATCGTACCTGGCGATTGACGAAGGGCCGATAGTGGTGATGATTGAGAACTACCGCAGCGGCCTGCTTTGGAATTTATTTATGAGCTGCCCCGAAGTGCAGCATGGTTTGAAAAAGCTGGATTTTGAAAGCCCGATGCTGAAATAACGTTACTCGTTTAAGAACGTCCGATCCCGTAGGGATCAAATATCGGTAGAAAAGAAAATGAATATGAAATGCCGTGCCGTCAGGTACGGAATATTTGTCGCGCATAGGCGCTAATGTCGCTTCGTTAGGCTGCCCCGCACCTGAGGGGCTAATCTCTTTTGGTTATTTTTCTACCGATATTTAGCTCCCACGGAGCTTTTTTAATTTTAAAAATCAGCTGAAGTGGCGAATGGTATAGTCTTTTCTTAAATTCACCTTCAAAATAAGGGGCTTTTAATTTCCAAAGCCTAATACATCTATGCGAAAATACTCGTTACTTCCCGCAATATTTTTTTTGACCTTTTGCGCATGCATTAAACTGAAGGAACAAACCATAATAGGCGGCTGGGTGATAGATACCGTGCTATATCATCATGTCCCCTTGATGATGCCGGCCAGAACGCCAAGGCCTGATATCATACCGGCAGGTTTTAGAGGAAAAATGATATTGAGGTTTGAAAAAGACAGTACCGTTAACTTTCCGGGAATATATTCTTACGATGTTCCCTGTATATGGCGGGTAAATAACAACGAGATGGAAATAAGGCTTGACTCGTTGCGTGTTATGAATGATGCTTTTTATCAATTTGATTACCTGCGTGTTCAAAGTATTCTAAAAGATAACAAAAAGCTAATGGCTGTCTATAGGACGAAGTGTGATTCCGTTTCAACCAGTAAAGATGTAGTTGATATTAAAAATGCTGCGAAGGTATATACTGGAGTTTATAAAGTGAAAAGGGATGGCAGTATTATAACCCTTGTTTCGCCAACCACTGAATTTGAATTGGTCAATCAGGAGGATGCCCTTTACGGGCGGATTCATCAAATTGAAAACGGGAAATAACGAAATATTGTTGATGTGTGTTTTTTAGTTTGTTTTTTTCGCCTTTGTTGGTGTTTTTCACCAACAAACCGAATTGCCTAACCGCCATCCGATCAACATATGGCCTACACCAAAATTCATCCTGCCAGTAAAATAAGCCCGGAGACGACTACCTGTAGCGTTAGTTTATGGCTCGATATAACAGAGGCTGATAAAAAAAATTACATAATAATTCTTGTCTTTATTTATGTCGTCTCAAAGCCTGGCGAAGCGGGGCAGGTCAAAAAGGTAGCGTTTTTAGTATGTCGGACAGGTTTGGCGGGTTCTGTCTAAAATCCAGATACGCAGGCCTTGTTGGTGAAAAAAACCAACAAGGGCGAAAAAAACACCTTTTTATCAGTGCTTAAGGCCAAACGGTGAAAAAGCAAACTTTTCATCTGGCGTTTTGCTGCTGTGAGAACGGGGAGACGAATTAATTATTGTAAAGCCGTTTTAATATTAGTTGTTTTAAATTCCAAAATATACGCTGCATACTCACGAGATTGGGCGAGCCGCTGCTGGAGCCGATAAACGCCGATAATGAAGTGATTATAATAAGGTATAATATGACCCTGGCCCTACACCTTGCCGTTCAATCAGTTTGGCATTGATTAAATTATCCAACATCCTTTTAACCGTCGAATTGGAAATATTAAGCTTTTTCGATATTTCACCCGTTTTGATGCCGGGATTACTTTCTATGATATACAACAATTGCTTTTCTCTGGATGAGATTTTCTGTGTAGCACCGTAAGTACCCAATTTAATCATCAGCGCCTCCTGGATATTTCTAAGGCACGATAAAAAGAAGATGACCCATTCGGTAATATCCTCGCCTGGTCTTTGGGATTGGCAAGCTCTTAACACCCGATAGTATTCAGTTTTTTGGCTTTCAATTTCATGCTCAAAACTGACGTACCTGATCCATTGATAACCGTTTTTTCTTAATAGCAATGTTGCCAGTAACCTGCTTAAACGGCCGTTGCCATCCTGAAAGGGATGTATCGAAACGAACTCGTAGCAGAAAAGCGCACATTTTAATAAGGCGTGGGCATCCAAATCCGAGGCGTACCAAACTACCATTTCCTGCATCGCATCCTCGGTAGGAAATCCCGGCGGCGTAGTCTGAAAAATGACTTGAGTAGTTCCGTCGGGCAGATGGGCTTCAACGGCATTGGCGTGTTGCTTATAATCCCCTTTATGCCACTCATCCTTGTCACTGTATTTGAGTAGCTGGTTATGCAGGTTTTTCAAAGCATTTTCCGATACCGGGATATCTTCGTAGTTTTCATCGATCAAATCCAATACCTCGAAATAACCGATTACTTCCTGTTGGTCACGTTCCACTAACTTTGTAATGTCCATATTCTTTAAAAGAACATCGACCTCCTCATCGCTCATTTTTGACCCTTCAATACGAGTAGATGCGCCGACACTCCTAACGGTCGCGATATACTTTAGCTCTTTCAGACTTTGGCCTTCCCGCCGTTCAACGGCTTGCCAGGAAGCGTCAAAACGATCTATTTCGCTGATTAAGTTAACCAGCTTCCAGTTCAAGTCCAGTATCTCAGTATAGACGTTAACCCTGCTCATGCTGCAAAGATACAAAAGTTAAAATCATTTTTGAGCCGATAAGAGCCGATAAGGGCTGATAATGAGCCGATAAGTTTCGTGTGACAGTTTTGCGACGCCCTCAAGAAACTGATTTTTGGTATTTTTACCGTTCACCCCATGAACAAAAAATGAACGCCTTTTACAACCAACGAAAAATGTTCGATACCGTTTCGTGCGCTGTTTGACACAGTTTCGCATTATATTTGACAGCTTTTGAAGTGCTTTTGAACTTCGTTTGAAGCCTGCTGAAACACTATAAAATCCTGTTTTTAGTTACCGAAACTTTCTATCTTTACAACAAACAACCGCTTATGCTTTTCCTCATTATCCTTATCCTGGCCTTTGCCGGCAGCTTTTTTTTGCCCTGGTGGGCGGCTGCTATTATTGCTTTTTTAGCGGCGCTGGTTATTGGCGGCAAGGCGGGAAAAGCATTTTTATCGGGCTTCGGGGCCCTTTTTACCGCCTGGGCGATATTGGCGCTGATGAAAAGTATTCCAAATGATAATATCCTGGCAAGCAGGGTGGTACAGTTGTTTCCTTTGCCAAACAACTGGATATGGGTTTTGGTCGTTACTGCAATTATCGGTGGGATAGTAGGAGGTATGTCGGCGCTCTCAGGTGCATTGATCAGGCGGGCAGCCAAAGAAAACAACTAAAAAGCGCACATTTTACTATCGTTTGATGACCAACGGCCATCCCGATCCTGGCCATTTTGTTTATTGCATCCCCTTCAAAGTCTCTTTCAATTCCTTTACAGCATCGGTATTGCTTTTGGCTGTCGAGAAAATCTCCTGTGAGCTGGCATTTGACCCGTAATAATTGGCAATCGCCGTTTTATCAATGCCCAGGTTGGACCCGTTGATGCTGATCCCGGCAAACAGGCCCCGGCTGCGCGAATAGGAATATACTTCGGCCTCAAGCTTGTAATCGGTGTTGGCAGATGTGCTCCGTCCTACGGGCCCTGCCGCTGCGGATGCATCACCACCTATCGTGAAGTCGCCGTTCTCAACCTTGGTTAAAACCCCCTTGTGGCGAAACACCAGTACCAAATCTACCGATTGAACGCCGATTTGCAGGCCAAAACTGCCCCCGGTCAAGGTGATAAACACAGGGTCGCTCCAGGTACCGTCATCCAATTTCACCAGGGCAATTCCCCTGCCGCGTTTACCCCCGGCTACAAAACCGGCGTTGATTAAATTGGGTACAATAACCACGCCCTGGCATTCTTTGATCAGGTCGTGCGGGATGCTCTCCTCCATTTGGGTAAAGTCCTTCAGCACGTTGATGGAGCTGTGAATGCGTTCAGTTTCTTTGCTGCCATCGATAGTGGCAGAGGTAGCAATAAACAAAAAGGTTAACAGAGCAGGAAAGAGCAAAAATTTTATCGTTTTCATAGGTATTCTGTTTTTTAAAATTGCGGCAAAAATAAAAAGCCGCGTCAATTTCACAACCTTTAAAACGGCTATATGTTTATAATTATTGGCTTTCGGGCTCATTTAATCTTTCAACTTTGCAAATGAAGCAACATGCCTGCGCGTTGCGTACATGCAGGTATTTCACATCGGGCTGTGTCTCGAATAGCTCAGCAATCAACTTGTCTACATCAGCATCGCCAACTAATTTAGTGCACGCCATTTGCTGTTCGGCATCGTACCCAATTAAAGTTAACGGGAAACTTTTTTTGTTAGCCTTTATTTCGGGAGGAAAACGATATATATCGCTATATTCCTCAACATCAGCGCTGTTAATAAAAATTGGTCCCGGCTGGTTGTAGACATTGTCGGTATCAAAAGGACTATGGGTAAATAGAAGCCGCTTATCCACAGTCTTTTTAAACGGCTTTAACGAAACGCGGCATGGGCCGGCGCCTGTGGCAATTTGCTCAGTAACCTGGTGCCCGAAGTCATCGCGCATGGTTCGCCTGATCCTTTCGGCGAAGGATTTTGAAAGCGGTACAATTTTAAATTTGCTCATCTTTTTTATAGTTAATGAATCAAAATTGCTGATAAAGTGCCGGCGCCCCAACCCGAAACTTGCTTTCATTTTTAAACTTTCCGCGAGTTACGTTTCAAAAGTCAATAATTTTCTCCGGTGCGAATGGGTCGTGCAAATCAAAACCTCCCTATCTTTGCCGCGATGGACAAACAGCAGGTATTTTCAGTCAAAACCGAAGAGGGCTTTGAACGGGCGGCCATCACGATATTCAGACACCAGGCTAAAAACTGCGTTGTTTACAAGGAATTTATCGAAGGTTTGAATATTGACGCCCGGGCTGTTGAAACCATTGAACAAATACCGTTTTTGCCCATAGAGTTCTTCAAATCACACGCTATTTTAAGCTCGCCCACGCCGGTGGATGTTGTTTTCACCAGCTCAGGGACTACCGGGATGGTTACCAGCAGCCATTTTGTTACTGATGTAAGCTGGTACGCCGACAGCTTCAGAAAAGCCTTCAGCCTGTTTTACGGGGATATTACGAATTACACCATTTTGGCGCTGCTGCCTGCCTACCTGGAACGCGAAGGGTCGTCGCTCATTTACATGGCCGATGATTTGATCAGGCAATCCGGGAGTGCCGGCAGCGGCTTTTTTTTGTACGATCATGATAAATTACATCAGCAACTTAAAAAGCAACAGCAAGCAGGGAAATCAACAATATTGATCGGCGTGACCTTTGCATTGCTGGATTTTGTTGATAGCCATAAATTGGATTTTCCTGAACTGATTGTGATGGAAACCGGGGGAATGAAGGGCCGCAGGAAAGAAATGATCCGCGAGGAACTGCACGAGCAATTGTGCAGGGGATTTGGCGTTAAAACGATCCATTCGGAGTACGGGATGACAGAACTGCTGTCGCAAGCCTATTCGAAAGGGGAGGGTATTTTCAATTGTCCGCCCTGGATGAAGATTATTACCAGGGACACGAACGACCCGATGACTTTGGTGAATGGCGGAAAAGTGGGAGGGATAAACGTGATCGACCTGGCTAACATCAATTCCTGTTCATTCATTGCTACGCAGGATTTAGGCAAGGTTTATGCTGATAATTCGTTTGAAGTATTAGGCCGGTTTGACCATTCGGACATCCGCGGATGCAATTTGCTCATTGCCTGATTGACACTAACTGCACGAATGGTCTCTAAATTCACGAAAAAAAAACGACGATCAATTAATTCGTGTAATTCGTCATAATTCGTAAACATTCGTGTTATATAATATTGTTATTTTTGCTCCATAATCAAAACAACGCCATGCTGGAAAAATTTTTGACCGAAGAACAGGACCCCAAAGCAGTCGAAAAAATTTATTTGCGCCTCACTGATCTATTGACGAGCGGCGAGGAGATCATATACATTGCAGTGCAAAAAAAACCTATCGTAAACTTATTCCCCGATTGCGTTGCCCTGACCAACAAACGTGTTTTGTTTTTTACTCCCGCTAACCTTGGTTTAACCATAAAATTCCTTGATTTCGTTTGGAAGGATATCGTTGATGTGTTTACCAAAGAGGAGATTATAGGCGCCATATTCAGCATAAAAACAACCAATGGCGCCGAGATGGGTGTTGATTATCTGCCGAAAGTTCAGGCGCGCAAACTGTACCAATATGCCCAGGAACGTAAGGAAGCCGAACGTGAGGCCCGCCGGCTCCGCGATCTCGAGGAAAAACGCGCAGAATCGGGCGCGGTTCAGTTCGAAAACAACCCAAGAACAGGGGCTCAGCCTTCGGTGGCGCAGGTGTTAGCAGCCCCCGAACCGGAGCCAGTTGCTCCGCCGGCCCCTGCTCCCGCACCGGTGCAGGAAGCGCCCAAACCCGACGAGCTTACCGAAAAACTAAAAAAATTGCGCATGCTTTTTGATAATGGCCTGATCTCGCAGGAAGAGTACAATATGAAAAAGCTGGATCTGCTGAGTGATTTGTAGTGGTGTTTAATCCGATTGGTGTCATCGCCAATCGCATAAGATCTTAAAATAATGATCGATCAAAAGATAAATCTTGTCGAGCAACCTTATTTTAATCAAATACTGCAATCCATTGATAAAAGTGAGTTTACCATCCCGAAGGAGTACAATTCAGAATATTTCCCGGAGTTTATTGCCAAACAATTAGAAAAATACGTAAAATATTACGAAGAAAACCGTTCGTTTATTTTTAAAAGCGTGCCGCCGCTTACCGAGCCTCATAACTGGGCAAACATGCTCGAAAGCATAAAAAATCTGGCAAAGGCCATAAAAGAATCCGTCGACCTTTATTTTAACGGCGACATTTTCAGGGCGACGCAGGTTTTTAATAACTCTTTAAATTCGATACTATTCAGGGAGTTTAGCCCGATTTATGATGTTCCAAAAAACACTGTCTTCTACAGATCGAGGAGGGACGAAAAAAGGTCGTTTGACAGGGGGGACATGTTCCATGTTAAATTTGAGGAACGAAACAAAATCTCGACAAACCGTTACAGCATACCGGGATTTCCTGCACTTTATTTAGGAGAGACCACCTACGTGTGCTGGGAAGAGTCGGACCGGTACCGGTTAAGGGACCTGTGGTTTTCGAGGATCGAAAACAAGGAAATCTTACGGGTGATTAAAATTCAGCGATTTGAAGACCTGCTGGATGAAATAGAAAAAATGGACAGGGCCGATCATGATAAACTTAGCCACTTATGTAAATACCTGATCATCTACCCATTAATAATAGGCTGCACGGTAAAAGTAAAAGACCAAAGGAACAATTTTACGCCTCAATACATTATTCCGCAATTGCTGCTGCAATATATCGCAACATTCAAAGATGCCGGCGAAAGAATTGATGGGATCATGTACCTCTCATCCCAGGTTGACTATTCCAAAATAAACGGCGTGAAATGTTACAATTACGTTTTTCCTGTTAAAACCTCACTAAAAAAAGGCTTTTGCGATCAATTGTCGAAAACCTTTCATATTTCCGAGCCTACCTCATTAGAAATAGAGGAAATAATTCATAACCCGAAATATCCCGAGGCGTTTATGGAGGGAGGCAGCTCAACCGACTCGATCGAGCTGTCAAACGGGATAAGGAGTATTTACGCAAACATGTCATTCGGCAGGCTTGAGCAGAGCCTGGCGATGAAACAGGTTACCGTGGTTGTTGAACCTGGCGAAATGGTTTAGATGAGCCGCTCATCAAAACTGAAAGGTTCTTGCTTTAACAATTTTATCTTTTGCATGTCTTGATGCAAAGGATTTACCAAAAAGTTAAACTCCGCTTCCACGATAGCCGAAGGCAATTTCAGCATCAGGTGTTTTTTAGCCATCAAAAAGTCGTCGCCTATTTTTTTTATCCCGGCGGGCGGCGCAACGTCTTTCCAATTTGGTGGCAGATGGCTAATGTTAGTTCGTTCGACGCTGTTGTCAGGCACTTCAATTTCGGCCAGGCAATAGTTATCAGGGATAAATAAGGGTTGCAAATGAACCAGAACCTCTAATACAGCCAAAGCCCTGGATGATGCCAGGTAAAGGCCCGGTTTGCCTTTGCTGCTCCATCGTCCGCCAAAAAGCCGCGTACCGGTGCCGCTTAAATCGTTAATGTAATTACAATCGCTGATGCGGTAAAGTATCATCAGGCAAAAATGCCGTGTTCAATACGGCCTAACTCGGTGAAAACCATGTCAAAACCGGCGGAGGTATCCAATAGCGATACGGGAGCCTCACCATTAAATATCAGGCTTGGGGCCTTTATCCATAATTTAAACTTATCCATTGAACCGAATACTTCCTGTCCGCGGGTGTACAGGCGCGCTAACTCAACGGCCTTTTCGGCGTATTCAGTTTTGATTATGGCATCGTCATCATAACGCTGTAATGTACGCTCAGAGATATGCAAAATAGAAGCTAACTCCTGGAAGGTTAATGAGATTTTTTTTGCCAACGACAATAAAGCCCGCTTTGAAAACCCTTGTCGGGCCAACCTTATGATATCCCAATCATTTGAAAAAGTATTTTTGGGGCCGCCGAGCAGGTCATAAAATGGGTTTAACGAACCACCGGAAGCATATGCTACCATTGGCTCCCCGATTATATTTTTGTTTTCCGATTTCATTATCACGACATTTATACAAAAATAAATACTATTTGTCGTATTCGCAAGTTATTCGGCAATAATCAAAAAATAATTTCTTCGACCCTTTTGTGCGACAAGGTATTTTCCTTTGATTAACGTATCTGTATTATAAACATCTTCGATCGAAGCAATTTTTAGCTTGTTGATGGATGCTCCGCCGACTTGTATGGCTTTTTTTGCTTCACCTTTTGATGGGTAGACAGAGGTATGTACAGCCAACAGATCCACTATATTAACGCCGTCTTCCAAATCATTACGATTGATAATGTGATTTGGCACCCCGTCAAATAATGTCAGCACTTCAGCGTCAGTTAATTCATTCAAAACATCAACCCCCATATTTCCAAACAAAAATTCGGATGATTTTATCGCCTTTTCATATTCGGCTTCTCCGTGCACCCGAATGGTAACGTCTTTTGCCAAAGCTTTCTGCAAAGCGCGCAAGTGTGGCGCAGCCGCCTGTTCCTGCTCTAATCCCTCAATTGTTTCTTTATCAAAAAGGGTAAAAATGCGGATGTAGCACTTTGCATCCTCATCGCTGGTATTCAGCCAAAATTGATAAAACTTATAAGGTGACGTTTTTTCGGCATCCAGCCAGATATTCCCGCCCTCGGTCTTGCCGAACTTAGAGCCATCCGATTTTTTGATGAGCTGTGTGGTTATGGCGAAGGCCTCGCCGCTGTCCTTTCTCCTTATCAGTTCCGTGCCTGTAACGATATTTCCCCACTGATCGGATCCTCCCATTTGCAATGCGCAGTTATGGTGCTTCCACAAATAATAAAAATCATAGCCCTGCACCAACTGGTAGCTGAATTCGGTAAATGACATGCCTGTATCACCGCCCAAACGGTTTTTTACCGAGTCTTTCGCCATCATGTAGTTAACCGTAATATGTTTCCCTACATCGCGGATAAAATCAAGGAAGTTGTAATTTTTAAACCAATCGTAGTTGTTAACCATTTGGGCGCTATTGGCGCCGCAGTCAAAATCAAGGAATTTTCCCAGTTGCCTTTTAATTCCCTGCAGGTTGTGCTGCAAACTTTCTTCGGACAATAAATTACGCTCTGCCGATTTTCCCGAAGGATCCCCAACCATGCCGGTAGCGCCTCCAATAAGCGCAAACGGCTTATGGCCGGCCCGCTGAAAGTGAATAAGGTTCATGATCTGCGCCAAACTGCCTACATGCAGCGAGTCGGCAGTGGGGTCAAAGCCAATATAGCCGGCAACCATGCCTTTATTCAGCAATTCTTCAGTTCCGGGCATAATATCATGCAGCATGCCCCGCCAGCGTAGTTCTTCAACAAAGTTCATATATAATTAATGTGCAAATGTGTCCCGTACTTACGGGATGCAAATATGCAAATTAACGTGATGTAGTCGATGTTAAATGTCAACCTTCTGTTCGACCGACTGTCAACCAGTTACATTTGATTCACATCCATGCATCCGCACATCTGCACATTTGCACATCTGCACATCAAGTCCTATCTTGCAAAAAAGCCTATGAATTTTCTGTCGCATTTTTATTTCGACCGGAATACCACCGACTCTTACCTGGTATTAGGTACAGTCATGCCCGATCTTTTGAAAAATGCGGATAAGAATGTGATCGTTCACCCCGAAAAACTGGTTCATACCAATGGGGCGATAAATTCGATAATTAAGGGATGGAAAAAACACCTGGAGGTTGACCGCTATTTTCATTCGTCTGAATTCTTTCTTACCCATTCGCATCGTTTAAAAAAACTACTGTTGCCTGCGATAGAAGGCTCGCCGGTGAAGCCGTTCTTCCTGGGGCATATTGCTTTGGAGCTTATTCTGGATAATCTTTTGCTTACTACCCGAAAGATTACCGCCGATGGCTTCTACGAACACCTCGACGGCTGCAGCGAACCGGTTGTGGATGAATTTTTAACTTTTGCCGGGGTAAAAAACACAGCTGTTTTTTTTAGGTATTATGATGATTTTAAACGGAGCAAATACCTTTACACCTATTCCGAAACGAAAGAGATTGCGTATGCATTGAAACGGATTTGCATGCGCATCTGGAAAGATCCGTTTACCCCGAACAATGAGTTTAAAATGAGCACTGTTTTGCTGGGCTACCGGGCCGGTTTACAGGATAGCTTTATGTCAATCTTTGATGAGATCGCGGCTAAACTACTCGCTTAGCGCTTGTGTTTTAACGCTCTGATAAAGATGGGGGCGTTGAAAAACACTCTTTAGTTCAAAATCAGCCAAATATCGCCCATTTTCCTCTAAATTAATTTCTTGCATATAAAATTATATAGCTACCTTTGCAGTCCCAATTAAGAAATTGGGAAAAGGAGAAAATTTATTTAATGGCAAAAAAACAGGAAGCAGAAAAAGAATTAAAAGCTAAGGAGGCTGAACTCGATGTAGTTACCCTTCCTCAGGAAAAAGAGACAATTGAGTCGGAAGCGGATTCAATTTCGATCGAAGAGATCAAATCAAAAATTACAGCTTCGAACGACGATTTCGACTGGGATGCCGACGAAAAGAAATTCGGCAACTACAGCGATAGCGACCGTGAGACACTCGAAAAAATGTATGATGGCACTTTTAACTCCATCACCAAAGGCGAGATCATCACCGGTACCGTTGTAAACGTTAACAACAAGGATGTGGTATTAAACATCGGCTTTAAGTCGGATGGTTTGGTATCTGTATCTGAGTTCCGTGATACGCCTGATCTGAAGATCGGCGATACGGTTGAGGTTTATGTTGAATCGCAGGAAGATGCTAACGGACAGTTGGTTCTTTCGCGCAAACGTGCCAAAACCCAAAAATCATGGGAGCGTATTAACTCCGCATTGGATAATGACGAGATCATCACCGGTTTTGTGAAGAGCAGGACCAAAGGTGGTTTGATCGTTGACATAATGGGCGTTGAAGCCTTTTTGCCCGGCTCGCAGATCGACATTAAACCTATCAGGGATTATGACGTTTATGTGGGCAAAACAATGGAATTTAAAGTTGTTAAGATCAACCACGAGTTTAAAAACGTAGTGGTATCGCACAAAGTGCTGATCGAAGACGATTTGGAAAACCAAAAAACCGAAATTGTCGCCAAACTTGAAAAAGGACAGGTACTGGAAGGTACCGTTAAAAACATCACCGACTTTGGTGTGTTTATCGACCTTGGCGGCGTTGACGGCTTATTACACATCACCGATATTTCATGGGGCCGCATCGAGCACCCGCGCGAAATTTTATCATTGGATCAAAAGATCAACGTTGTTGTGCTTGATTTTGATGACGAGAAAAAACGTATCGCTCTTGGCTTGAAACAATTAACACCTCATCCTTGGCAAAGCCTTTCTGAAGATATCCAGATCGGAACGAAAGTTAAAGGTAAGATCGTTACTGTTGCCGATTACGGCGCATTCCTTGAAATCATCCCTGGTGTTGAAGGGTTGATCCACGTATCTGAGATGTCGTGGTCGCAAAACTTACGCAATCCACAGGAATTCCTGAAGGTTGGCGACGAAGTTGAAGCACAGGTATTGACACTGGATCGCGACGAGCGCAAAATGAGCTTAGGCATTAAACAGTTAACGCCTGATCCATGGCAGCACGCTGCTGAGAAATATGCCATTGGCACACAGCATCTGGCTACCGTTAAAAACATGACCAACTTCGGCGTGTTTGTTGAACTGGAAGACGGCATCGACGGCCTGATCCACATCAGCGACCTTTCATGGTCTAAGAAAGTAAATCACCCTAACGAATTCACTAAAGTTGGTGAGAAGTTAGACGTGGTTGTACTGGAACTTGATGTTGACAACCGTAAGCTGAGCCTGGGCCACAAACAACTGGAAGAAAACCCATGGGATACTTTTGAAACCATCTTCACTATCGATTCGATACATGAAGGTACCGTTATCAAAGTAACCGATAAAGGTGCAATTGTAGCATTACCTTATGGTGTTGAAGGCTTCTGCCCGACAAAACACCTGGTTAAAGAGGATGGCAAGAGCCTGAAAGTTGAAGAAGCTGCCGAGTTCAAGATCATTGAATTTAACAAGGAAAACAAACGCATCGTTATCTCACATTCACGCATTTGGGAAGAAGCCCGTGCCGAAGCAAGGGTGCAGGAATTTGAATCCCGTAAAAAGGAAGCAAAATCTGCCAGCAATGCCGTGAAGAAGGTAAAAGAATCGGTTGAAAAATCAACTTTAGGCGATTTGAGCGTACTTGCCCAGCTGAAAGAACAGATGGAAGGCGCTGAAAACAAAGCACGTAAAGCGGTTGCAAAAAAACCTGCTGAAGGCGAAGCACAATAAGCTTTAAATAAATTTTTCCATAAAGCCCTGCTGTTAACCGGCGGGGCTTTTTTATTTATATTGAATTATGGCTGGGAAGACTGACCTCAACGAATTAGTTAAAACGATGCAACCCATTTTAAATGAAGGTGCCTATGTTTTTTGTACAATTGCCTCCAACCGGGCGATCGATCAAACAAAAATTATCGGATCATTTAAGGAAAAGGAAGGGATAACTATTATCCTTGAAAAGCAAATAGCCGATAGCTTAGGCTTGCAATACACTTTTGTTGCTGCATGGATAACATTGACGGTGCATTCATCACTCGAAGCCGTTGGCCTTACTGCCGTGTTTTCGAATGCGCTCGGGAAGAACGGAATAAGTTGTAACGTTATTTCCGCCTATTACCACGATCATATTTTTATAGCTCAAAAGGACGCCGAAAGGGCAATGCAAGTGCTTGACGCGTTATCAAAACCTGATCGATGAATAATAAACTTTTCCTGATTTTTCTTCAACCAAAAAGCCCCGGCTTAATGTGCCAGGGCTCCAAATGCCGGTCAGCGTCCCGCTGACATCACCAAATGACCTTCAGCGGGTTTTCAGGTTTCCTAAGTTCGTAAGTTGAAGCGTTGCGTTGCATAGTAATAAAGTTGCGTAATATTTTTTACAGCGCAAAAGAGTTATTGTAAGCAGGATACTTACATTTGTTTAGGTTCAAGGGGGACGCTTGAACCGTCGGGGCTTATAAAAGCTTATTCATTGAACGCGTATGTCTAAACTTATCTTTGAAGCAAAAACAAGGCATGACCATAGCCCACAGAAATATACGGAGGATAGTTTCAGTTTTTGTGACCGAAGTGCGTGGCAGGCCATTGAAAATGTACGACATTTGTTAAACGATTGGGCATCGGCTTACCCCGAAGTAGAGGCAGGCGAGTTGATTTCCAGATTTCGAACAGAGTTTGACGCGGTTTTTTTTGAGCTATTTATTTATACCTTCTTTTCGCGATTAAATTTTGAGCTACACCCGCATCCAATAATGAGCCACACCACTAAACGTTGTGATTTTAAAGCAACTGATATTAATGGGGATTTCTTCCTGGAATGCATTACTACTAATGGTTTGTCCTATGAAGAAGAAGGCAGGAAAAATACGGAGCATCTTTTTTATGACTTTATTAATGAAATGAATTGTCCGGGCTTTTACTTGAAGTTAGTTGAAGTCAATTTCAAAGGAGCAGGCTATCCAGCTTTTAAAAAAATCCGGCAATATTTAGAACAGGAGATCAATGCAATTGATCCAGACACTATTCCTATAGCTTTGATTAGAGAGTTCAAGAATCTGCCGGCGCTGATACATGATGACCCGAAATTTCGATTAACACTTCAACTGGTACCAAAGCCCTTAGAGGCACGAGAGAAAAAGACAAGGGCAATTGGTGTTTTCACGACGAAGTTTCATAATGGTGGATTTGGACATGTTTTGGCGGACGCTATTAAACGGAAAGCCGGAAAGTATGGTCGGATACCAGCGCCATTTATGATCGCAATCAATGCATTGACCGAGTTGCCAATTGACGACTATGACATTGAAGATGCACTATTTGGTGGTCTGATGACTAATCGCGTACCTTTGATTTTAAAAGGCGAATATGTTATTCCAGCAACTGTTGAAAGTTCATTTTTCGCGTTTGGGAAACCAGTGCACACACGAGTCAGCGCCGTGTTAGTCACAAGGGTTAACCCGACGAATTTGGCGCATGCGAAATACTGGATATATTATCATCCAATGGCGGCGAAGGAGTTAGATCTTGACCGCCTAAATCTTGCAAGCTACCGGATTAACAGTAATGGAATACATATCATGGAGGGCCGTAGCATTAAAGAAGTTCTTGACGTACCATACGATTGGCCGGGTGAGAAAAAATGATAAGCTATTTTTATGTCATTTGATCCGCTCACCTTTCGAAATATAAAATTCAATTTCATTCTTTATATTCGATAAGGACTGAGGAATATCTTCATCATATTTAATCTCAAATAATATGCATTGATTTTCCAGGCATTTTTTTCGCTTTAGTAAATCCAACCTTACAAGGTTTTCAAAACCTTTATCTCCGCCATAAAACCCTATTGGCTGGTAATGCTGTTTCCCATTGTATTCAATTGCTACGTTTAATGACTTAAAATAAACATCAAAAATTTGTCTTCCGAGCCAGGCAGGTTTATATTGATACAATACATCCTGATCTTTGAAATTTTCCTTAAAATAATTGAAAATCAATATCTCATTATAAACTGTTCCTACTTCCCGATAACCGCTATTTTTCCTAACTTGATTCTCAATGCTCCGTATATTAGATTTTATTCGACGGTAAAATTCTGTCACAGATGACTCTGTAATATTAACCGTACTTAATTTTTGTTGTAATTTCTGCTTCACTATGTCTCCTTGATAATACAACTTGGACTCGCTCGAATCGAAATAACGCGTATAAACTGATACATCAAGTACGTCTGCCATTAGTTCCCGGTAGGAATTGTCAAAATTTAATATATCAATTAAATAATCTATTTCGAAAAATTTGTCAATATCATTTACGTTCATTGATTCCACAAGTATTTGCAAATTTTCGGAACTAATTAGAAGATTTGTGCTATCGGATAGTGAAAACCTGGTTCTGAAATATTCTAAGTACCCGTGATGCTGAAAGGGTATTCCCTTTCCATAATTAAGATAATTCAAGACTTCCTCGGAAGTAATACTAAAATCAAATATAATTGACCCTAACGCGATCTCAAACGGGTTTAACAATTTTCGATACCGTAGTTCTTTAAAAATTTTTTCAATTGGAACAGATGTAAAATAAAAACATATTAAAAACCTGGGATGGTTTCTGTTAAACCATTCGTTTATCTCAAAACTGCCAATATAATCTTGGATATAATTTTCAAAATGTTCAACGGGCAAAGATTTAAGACATTGATCTATGTACCTTGGTTCATAAATACAACAGGTATTATATATGTCCTGAAAAACCTTGATTGGCGATCCTGTAGGGACAACATGAATTGGAACCCAATTTATATCATAAGCGCCTTCAACTATTTTACCGCATGGATAACATGATTTATCGCCTAAAAGGTAAATCATATCATAACGATATACTAATTCAAAATGTGTGCTTATCCCATCGTAAAAATTAACGTTGTTCCTATCAAATTTTGCGTCGAAAATTGAAGTGGGCTTGTCGTATTTAGAATATTGTGAACTATTAATATGTATTCCAAGCAAATCGATATTATATTTATTGTTATAGCAATTTTCTATTAAATAGTTTCTATCCATTTATTCAATCTCCGTTTAAATAGGAAACAAAAACACACAGCCGGTTCCCGCTTGAATCCAAATGCTGGTCAGCGTCCCGCTGACATCACCAAATGAGGTATTGAAGTAAAGTTCGTCGATTGAGGCATTGCATTGCATAGGGATAAAGTTGCATATTATTTTTTGGTATCTCAAAAAGAGTATTGTAAGCCGGACGCTTGAATTGGCAATCATTTATCATTTTCAAACCTTCAAATTGCCAAATTTTGAAATCAACTAATCTCTAATCACTATTTAACTAATCTCTAAAATTATTACCTTTGCCCAAATCCACCCAAACGATGCAAAACCCGGTACTGCTCGACGGTAAAAAGTTTCAAATCACACTACAGCGTTTATGTCGTCAGCTTATTGAAAATCATAATGATTTTTCAGGCTCGGTATTGATCGGCATACAGCCGCGGGGTATTTACCTGGCCAGGCGGATTGCCGAAGAATTGCGCCGTATGCTGCCCGATTGCAAAATATTGCAAGGCGACCTGGATATTACCTTCTATCGCGATGATTTCCGACGGCGTGAATCGCAACTTGTGCCCAATCAAACCAAAATCGATTTTATTATCGAAGGCAAAAAAGTGATCATGATGGACGACGTACTGTGGACAGGCCGCACTATTCGCGCCGCTATGGATGCCCTGCAGGCCTTTGGCCGGCCTGAAAAGATAGAACTGCTTGCTTTGGTTGACAGGCGCTATTCGAGACATATTCCGGTGGCGGCTGATTATGTGGGGATAGAAGTGGATTCCATCGCATCGCAGAAAGTGGTCGTAAGCTGGAAAGAAACAGATGGAGAGGACAGGATTACGTTATTATCTGACATGAAGTAAAATAATTTCGGATTTCGTCCCGCACGTGCGGGACGAAATCCGAAATACAAATAAATCCGAAATCGAATCCCGCACGTGCGGGACGAAATCCGAAATACAAAAATGGCAGGACTCAGCACAAAGCACCTTTTAGGCATCAAGGACTTAAACCCGGACGATATTCAGCTAATCTTTGAAACCGCCGACGGTTTTAAAACGGTTTTAAACCGGCCCATAAAAAAGGTGCCTTCGCTGCGCGATGTAACTATCGCCAATATATTTTTTGAGAACTCCACCCGCACACGCCTTTCATTTGAATTGGCTGAAAGACGTTTGTCTGCGGATACGATAAACTTTGCCGCCTCTTCATCCTCAGTAAGCAAGGGCGAAACGCTGATCGATACGGTAAACAATATCCTGGCCATGAAGGTGGATATGGTGGTGATGCGCCATCCCTATGCCGGGGCAGGTATTTTTCTGTCAAAACATGTAAAAGCACAGATCGTAAACGCCGGCGACGGCGCGCATGAGCACCCCACACAGGCCTTGCTGGATGCCTTTTCCATCAGAGAAAAGCTGGGTGATGTGGCTGGTAAAAAGGTGGCCATTGTAGGCGATATTTTACACTCACGGGTTGCACTTTCCAATATCCTTTGCCTTAAACAACTCGGCGCCGAGGTAATGGTTTGCGGGCCGACGACGCTTATCCCCAAGTATATCGGCTCATTAGGTGTTAAGGTGGAACATAACCTGCTCAAAGCCCTTAACTGGTGCGATGTGGCCAATATGCTGCGCATACAACTGGAGCGGCAAGATATTAAGTACTTTCCCTCCCTGCGGGAGTACACGATGCTCTACGGGCTTAATAAACAGATCCTCGACTCGCTGGATAAGGAGATCATCGTAATGCACCCCGGCCCTATCAACCGGGGCGTGGAGATCACCAGCGATGTGGCCGACAGCAAGCAATCCATCATCCTTGACCAGGTGGAAAACGGCGTGGCAATACGTATGGCGGTATTGTTTTTGCTGGCTGGACAAAATCCGTAAATTCGGTACATGAAAAGGGCATGGGATTATTTTAGAAAGCATCATATCTTTTTTTTCCTGCCTCTACTTGTCCTGGCGCTAATAATCAGCCAATATACCGGTTCGAATTTGCTGCTATTCACGTTTGTCGCAATATACGTCTTTTCATACTACATTGATTCAAAAAGGGGGCGGACAAACGTAGCCGAGCGCCGGGCGTTAGATAGAAAGGGCTTAAGCTACCAGCAGTTTCGAAATTTGACCTTCGTGAAAAGATGGGGCCTAACCAGGACTGCCGGAATGGTGAAATACATTTTCGTTTTTGGAGGCCTTTATTTTGGGTTCGGCTTATACTTTTTAATAGGTGCCTGGACGCTCAGGCATGCTGCGGGAGCCATCGCTTTTATCCAGGATTCGCCTGCAAACATGCTGATTTTTAATGTGTATTGCTTTGCGGCAGGCTTCATAGTTGCTGCCGTAGTTTACCTTATTTTGTGGATTAGCAATGAACGGAGATTTGCGCGTTTAACCGAAAATACACATTAAATTCTGAATCGTTTCGTTATAGAATAAACGCATGAAAAAAATCTGGTTGTTATTTTAATGTTCCTTATAAGGATGCCGTTTACAACATGGCCGGGGCCGACTTTCAAAAAGAACTGACTATAGATGCTTTTAATGATGTAACCGGCAAGCAGCTTTTCCCGCAGGGTGAGATGCGTGAATCAACAAAAAAGGCCCTCAACTTTCGCTAAGGACCTTGATTTATTTATAAGATCAGTTATTGCATCAGGACTTTGCATCACGGGAACAAAATGCTGTGATATTGGGTAATATCCGCTAAGGGAATAGACGTGCCATATTTTGCATTGATGGCTTTGATAAACTCGTTCGCCACGATAGCATAGCCTCTTGGGGTTAAATGCACGCCGTCGAGCGAGAAGATACCGCCCTGGATATATTGCGAACCCAAAGATATGCCGTCGTCCACATAGCCATACGTTTTTACCTGGTTAAGGAAAGTATAAGCGTCAAAAACCGCCAGGCCTTTAGCGGCGGCAACGGCTTTTATGGTTTGATTGTACGATTTTACATAATCCTGTGTAAGCGCCACTTCATTGGCATCAAGCACGTATTGGTTGTCAATAGGCGAGTAGGGTGTAAGGCCATAAGGCAGTGTGCCGTAGGGCGTGCTCACCGGCGTGCCGATCAAGTTGGTAGGGAAGGTCAGCACCAAAAGGTCGCTTGCGGTGGCAGCCCGCGGCGCATAGGTTGAGCCTGAAACCAGCGCATTAATATAAATCGCTTTTACCTGCGGGTTTGCCGCCTGTACCGCGCCTAAAACAGCGCCTACCGTTACGGTATTAAAATAAGGTATAGAGGTTACATCGGGCACTGTGGCTACCACGCCTTTTGCACCGCCGGCGGTCATCGTGCCGATGAGCAGTTGATACAACTCGTTAAACACGGTTTTGTCGGTCAGCACATCGCCGGCCCCGCCTGACGTAGCATACAATAAGGCATCGTTATTGCCCAGCCAGTTTGAAAAGAAAGTAAAAGGCTTAGCGGTTATAAAGCTGAGATAGGGTGTATTATTACCGGGAGAGGCGTTCGGCAGCAACCTTTCGTAATAACCGTTCAAATTGCCTAAAGGGGCATAAGTTATTTGCTCCAGCTTTATACCGGGCACGCCGTAGTTTTCAATATCGCCGGTATACTTGGTATAAAGGATAACGTTGCCAAAGCCGGGGATATTGATCTGCCCGCGTATGGCGAGGTTGGATGTTACCGTTGTGGTGATGGGCGCGCCGCTTGGCGAAAAGCCGGTGAGCTTTAAATAGCCCGATCCGTTTGCCTGGTCGGCGCTGAATAGCGGCTGGTTGAATGGCCCACCGCCTACAGTTTGCAATTGTTTTGCAATAATGCTTGGGTACGAATTTTGCTGACCGGCAAGGTATAAGCCGCCATCGGCGTAGCCTGCTGTTAAGGAGTTGCCTATTGAAATGTAACGACTGAAATCGACATTTGCGCGCGACGGTTTAACCGTATCGATGTTGGGCTTGCATGCGCTTAACAAAATTAAGCCTGCAACGATAAATATGTAATGTTTAAAATTTTTCATCTGCTTCAAATCTTAAGGTTACCAGTGATAAGCTATTGCTATGCCCGGGATATAAACGTTAGTGTCATAAGTGCCGGATAGCTGTGTTTGGATGGTGGTTTGCGTGCGCGGAACAAGATGCTCGTACTCAAATGATGCGTCTATATCCAGGTTACTCCCCAACTTAATACCAATGCCGCCTGTAAAATATACGCGGTTGGCATCAGGCACCTGCGGCGAAACATATCCGTCCGGAGCAGCATAAGTGGCATAACCGGTACCAAACCGAATGGCCACCATGCTCGACGCCTGGTACTGCGCACCACCCCTTAAGGCGAAGGCATCCTGGTAATTTTGAGGCGATACGCTGGTAGTAGTCTCCGGCGATTTTGTACCATACGCAAATGACAGGGTTTTAAATACATCCCAGCTTACTACGTTGGCATCAAAAGCTAATGTCCAATTGGCTGACGGGTAGATGCCAACACCAACTGAATTGGTTGCCGGTAGTTTTACAGTTGAACTAAAGGTGTTTGGCGAGGCAAAATTGGCTTGCAATGAGGGGGCGACCGAGAAGGTTGCGTCTCCGTTAAAGTCGGTTGAAACAGCGCTGCGGTGGCTAAATCCAATGGTTACCCCTGATTCTGTTTTGAAAAAAACGCCCGCGTTCCAGCCATAACCCTTGCCGTTGCCATTCAGGGCTGCCTGGCCGTCCTGCGCCGACAAATTCGACAGCGGGATAGCCTGCGTTAACCCAATGGAGGCGTGATTATAAACAAAGCCTGCGCCGATGCTCATAAAGCTGGTTAACCTAACGCTGATGGTAGGCTGAATAAAAATGGTTTTGAGGTTAAGGCTCTCCAGGGCATAACGGCCGGTCCAGCTGTCGCCCCAATCTGTTAAACCGCCGAAAGGGGTGTAAGCTGCGAGCCCTATTTTCCAGCAGGCTGCCTTTGGCCCCCAAACGCCGTAGAAGGTAAACGGAGTGGCCATTTTGTTAACCGTACGGTAGGTAGCGGTGGTTCCTGACGGGTTAAACTCTGAATCAAAAAAAAGCGGGGTAAAGTCGCCCTGAACGTAGTTTTTTGACAGCATTGCCACCGCGCCCGGGTTAAAAAATAAGGATGCACCATCCTGTAACGTTCCGGTGCCGGTGCTGCCCATGCCTATTTGCTTCGCACCCTCCAGGTTTACCTGGAAACCCTGTGCAAACGCTAATACCGGTGTAAGTGCGAGCACCACAAGTAGAAGTTTTCTCATATTAAATTTAATAAAATTACCGGGTGCATACGGTCGTTTATAACTGGATTTTGTGTACACCCTAAAAGTTGATAAAATTACCGTGCCGTAACACAGAAAAAAGGGCTGAAATGCGGAGAGTTTGGTCAAAAAGTCGGAATTAAATTGCCATTTAATATTATATTTTTGCAGTAATAAATGCCTGGTGTTTTAAAAGCCGGATATCGGCATGCCGGATGTTTATATTTACCTAATTAACAAGTTATTATAATATTAACCATCGCCTGGTAACGCACAGCGTTCAGCCCTATGCCGAAAAAAATTGCCCGCTTAAGCTTCCCCAAATTTGTCGACCTGTATGCCGATAAGGCAGTTGGGGCCGATTTTTTTATTACCGAAGAAAAGCAGCTGCTGGAGCTGAGTGAATACCCATACCGGTCTGACGGTTATATCATCGGCATATGCACCAGGGGAACTGCCGAGGTGGAGGTTAATCTGCAGGTGTATGAGGCCACGCCCGATGCTATGCTTTTGGCCACCCCCTTTCATATCTTAAGAATTTACAATAGCAGCCCCGATTTTTTATGCCGCTTTGTGGTGTTCTCCAGGGCCTTTTTAACCGAAAACAGCACCAACAGCCACTTCCTGGAATCTTTCAGTTATTTTAAAAACTCGTCGACGCCCGTGATTTATCCAGATCACGACAAGGCCAAAGTCATGCTGGAGCTATATGCCCTTATCCAGCAAAAACTGCAGCAGGAAGAACATCCCTATCGTACCGAAATATCGCGAAGCGTTTTAACCATCCTGCTGTACGAGATAGCCGCCGTGTATGAGCAGCAGCACGTCATCATCAAAAGCAAACAAACCCGCAAACAGGAACTGAACACGCTTTTTCAGAACCTGGTCTTCCATCATTATAAAGAGCACCGTAATGTGCAATATTATGCCGATGCCCTTTTTGTATCGCCCAAGCACCTTACCGAAACCATCAAGGATGTTACCGGCAAAACCGCCGGCGAATGGGTGGACGATGCGGTCATCCTGGAAGCCAAGGTGCTGCTGCGCAACCACGAGATCAGTATAGCCCGGGTAGCCGAGGATGTGCATTTTCCCGATCAATCCACATTCGGCAAATATTTTAAAAAGCATACCGGGGTTTCGCCAACGGAGTACAGGATAAAGGCGAATAGTTGAAGGCGGCGGTAATCCGGCAGTATTCACCTATTACGGCGACATAAAAAATGAACGCTTTTAACGCTTTTTACCATCATGTCATTGCGAGCGCAGCGTGGCAATCGCTGACTTTTCATTTCCGCTGTGCACTACCGCTTGCAATGTTCGCGGCTGCTTCGCTTTGCTCGCAATGACAAAGTTTGTTAGTTTATGTCGGATAGGTTGCCCCCTTTACCTGTAAAACCCCGCCGAAAAATGCGCCGTATTATCTTTTGCATCCGTTACCGTTAAATCAAAACTGTGCCTGCCGGGGGCGATGTCATTGGTAAAATAGTAGTGCAGGATATGCGTTTTATAATCCCATTGCATCAGCACCCATTTGCCGTCTATTTTGCCGCTATAGCCTTTTATGCCGGATAGCCTGTCGCCGATGCGCAAGGCTATGCTTTTTGCTTTTTTAAGGGTGGCGCCATTTTTTATATTGATGGGGATGATGAAAGGCGGCTCGATATCCACTTTAACAAAATAGTCGCCGAAAGTGCGGGCTTTGGTTTTAACATAGCCATCCTCGTAAGTGCTGTTTTCGCAAACGCCGTCGGTGTTGACGATGACGGCCTTATCCGTGTATTTACCTATCGTGCTGTCGGGCTTTATCCACAGGTCGAAGGTGTCGTTAATGGGCGTAAGGTGGTTGTGTATGCGATGGACGAGCGAGTAGGTACCCGGTCGTTTGGGCAAGGTAGAGTAGGTAAAGTCAAGATCATCGTACAAATTGCCCGGGGCTATCATCACCTTCACCTTGTCGTTGCTGAATTCGTTGGGTTTATCGTAATGGAAAAGCGTACCTGGGGGCGCAGTGCTCAGTTCTGCCGTGCTGCTGTTTGATTTTACGTTAATATCCAGCGTGGAGGTATTGCCGGCTACATCTTTTACCACGTATTCCAGCGCATGCACGGCATCGTCATTAAAATTTACCACGCCCCGGTTTACGGATTGCGGGTACAGCGTTATTTTGCTTCCGGGCGGGATAAAGCATTTTTGTATGTAGCGATGCGTTCTTAAAAATTCGGGATAATCGAGGTAAGCATTGATAGCATGGGTTTCGTCAAAGGCGAAGCGCTCCACCGCGTAGGTATAAACCGTTTTGCCATCCACCTTCAGCTCAAGCGAGTAGATGCCGTTGTGGTTGGGCGACGCGCTGGTTTGGTCGTTGGCGATGATGCCGAAACCCGTTTCGCCGCTTACGTTGATCACCTGCGGCTTCAACAGGCGGTAGCTGCCGTTTTTGCCGGTTAGGGTTATAAACTGGCGTGGTGTATTTTCGCTGAAGGGCTTGCTGTCCAGGTGGTAAACACCGATGGCATACAGGCTCGGGGGCACCTTATCCGGTATGGTAAGACCGAAAAGCTGCGGATTAATGGTTTCCTCGGTTTTAGTATCCCTGATCTCGAAATGAAGGTGCGGTCCCGCCGAAGCACCCGCGTTCCCCGACCAGGCGATCACATCGCCCTGGCAAACTTCTATCTGCATAGGGTCTAGCTTAAAGTCAACCATATCTGTTTGTTGTGTCTCCTGCATTTGGTGCACCGCTTTTTCAAGGGCCGGGGCAAAGCGCTCGATATGGCCGTAAACCGTTGTGTAGCCGGAGGGATGGGTGACATAAATAGCATTGCCAAAGCCGCCAAACTCCACCCGCAGCCGCGATATGTAGCCATCCTGTGCGGCATGAACCGGGTAACCGGTAACCTGATTGGTTTTAAAATCAAGACCGGAGTGAAAGTGGTTGGGCCTTAGCTCGCCAAAGGTTCCGGCGGTAATGGGTGGCAGGTCAAGCGGGTAGCGGAAATAATTTTTAGGATATGCCCTGCTTTGGATGGGCGTATCCTGGGCAAAAAGGTGCAGCGATAAACAAAAAAGCATGATGAAAGCAACAAGGATGTTTTTAACCATGCCTATTTAACCAAAAAATCAAGCATTTTGTTGTCTTCAATATAACCTTCCAGGCGGTCGCCAATGGTAACTTTGCTTACACCCTGCGGCGTACCGGTGAATATCAGGTCGCCTTTTTTTAGGGTGATATATTTGGATACAAAAGCAATGATGTACTCGAACGAAAACAGCATAAACGAAGTATTGCCCTGCTGCCTGGTTTGCCCGTTAACATCCAGCCTGAAGTTGAGATTTTTCAAGTCGGCAAACTGCGCTTTAGGCAAAAAGGCGCTCACCGGGGCCGAGTTATCAAAGGCTTTTGCTAACTCCCAGGGCAGGCCTTTTTCTTTATGGCGCGATTGAATATCGCGGGCGGTAAAATCAACGCCCAGCGCTATCTCGTCAAAATAATTAGCGGCAAACTTTTCGCTGATGTTTTTGCCTTCTTTGCTGATCTTTAAAACGATCTCAATCTCGTGGTGAATATCCTCCGAAAAGTCGGGGTGGTAAAAAGGCTTATTCTCGCGCAGCAGGGCAGTATCCGGTTTCATAAATATAACCGGTACCCCAGGCACAGGGTTATTCAGCTCTTTGGCATGTTCGGCGTAATTACGGCCTATGGCGATGATCTTCATGGAGGCCGAAGTTAGAACTAAGATTTATAAGATTAAAGAGATTTTTAACTAAGATTTTTAAGATGAAGAGAATTTATAGGATTTTGGAATAAGACTTTAACCAGGATCTTTTAGCTAATATTTTTAAGATGGAGGGGATTTATAGGATTTGGTATTGGGATTTTTAATTAAAGATTTTAAGATTACAAGGATTTTTAGGATTTTGGCAGAGGATCATTTTGAAATGATGGGTGACCGAAAGTGGATTTATCGACCATGTTTTAGTTTAATTTATTTCTACAAAAATGCAGCATGAAGATTTAACACATAAAATAATTGGCTGTGCCATGAAAGTGCATCGCACGCTTGGTTGTGGGTTCATGGAAGTTATTTATCAGAGGGCTTTAGAGATTGAAATGGGAAAACAAAAAGTGTCTTTTGTGAGGGAGCATGAGATGTCTATTTTTTACGAAGGCATCAATATCGGAAGCAGGCGGGCAGACTTTTTTGTTGAGGAAAAAATTATGGTGGAGCTAAAGGCAGTTGCTTTTTTAGATGATCTGCATTTAGCGCAGGCTATGAATTATTTGGAGATATACAATTTGCCTTCAGTGCTATTAATTAATTTCGGCAATAAAAACCTTGAATTTAAACGAGTTTATAATTCAAGACATCCTGACAATAAGAATTATAGGAAGGCATAAATATTAAAATCTTTTGAAATCCTTAGAAATCTTAGCCTAAGTGTCAACCAGGGAGTTTATCAAGGCGATAAAATCCTAAAATCCTCTTCATCTTAAAATCTTAGTTAAAACACCGATATCCGCTTAATCACCGATTCATTCCCGGCAACGATGCGCACAAAGTAAAAACCGTGGTTAAGCCTGTCGGCAAGGGCATAGTTTAAAACTTTTTCGCCGGGATCAAGCCGTTGGTTAAAGATGGTTTTAATATCATTGCCCAACACATCTACTATCTTAATGGTCACCAGCGAATAGCGTGACAGGTCGTATTTAACGTTGATCACGTCGGTGACGGGGTTGGGATAAACCTGTACATTATTCAGCAACTTATCATCCGATTTATAAACGCTGATCTTTTGTGTAGAAATTACAGCCGGCTTTAAAGGTGGCAATACCAGGTGCAGCGGGTTTTTCGATGCCGCCTTGCCGGTTTTGGGTTTAAACAGGCGCTCGTAGGTGGAGTCGGTCTGCGAGTAGGCAAAATTATTGAACATGGCGAAATTCAGGAGCACTATCGCAAGGATTAATGCAGCCCATAAATATTTATTAGTAGAATTTCGCCTCATTACCAGGTATTATTTACAAAAATATAAATAAACACACAATGCATTGAACCGCCTGATGTTTTAACACATCTTTTTAACAAAATTTAACAAAATAAGCTTTCGCCGGTTGTGATAATGCGGTTTGAACGGTTTTTTTGTTAAATTTGCAGGGCGTATTGTAATATTTTTCAATATACGAAATTAAACGGTGTCAAGTCATAAAGATCTGCAAAAATTAACAGCCTCGGGGCTGCTCATCAGTTTAGGAATCATTTATGGCGATATCGGCACATCCCCGCTATACGTTTTTAAAGCCATCGTCGGTACCCAGCGGATAGACGAATCACTGATATTAGGCGGCGTATCCTGCATCTTCTGGACGCTCACACTTCAAACTACTTTAAAATACGTAGTGATCACCCTCCGGGCGGATAACAAAGGCGAGGGTGGCATATTCTCGCTTTTTTCACTGGTGCGCCGCAGGGCCAAATGGCTTATCATACCGGCGGTTATCGGCGGCTGCGCGCTGCTGGCCGATGGCATCATCACCCCGCCTATATCCGTATCAGCTGCGATAGAGGGCCTGCAATCTTATTATCCGCACCTGCATACCATACCGATAGTGATCGCCATCATTGTGATGCTCTTTATTATTCAGCAGTTCGGTACTTCATTGGTTGGGAAAGCCTTTGGGCCGATGATGTTCATCTGGTTTAGTATGATGGGACTGCTGGGCATCTTTTTTATCGCCCAGATGCCCATGGTGATCAAGGCATTAAACCCTTACTATGCCTATCACATCCTCAGTACCAATCCAAATGCTTTTATTATACTGGGCGCGGTATTTTTGTGTACCACGGGCGCCGAAGCGCTCTACTCCGACCTTGGCCATTGCGGCCGCCAAAACATACAGATCAGCTGGATATACGTAAAAACAAGCCTGGTGCTCAATTACCTGGGCCAGGCGGTTTGGCTGCTGCAGCATAACGGCAAAGTAATGGACCTTGACCTGCATAATCCTTTTTATGAAATCATGCCGCAATGGTTCCTTTTATACGGAATAGGCATTGCCACTATCGCTACCATTATTGCCAGCCAGGCGCTTATCTCAGGGTCGTTTACCCTTATTGCCGAGGCGGTCAGATTAAACCTTTGGCCCAAAGTGCGCATCAACTATCCAACCGTGCAAAAAGGTCAGCTGTATGTGCCAAGCGTTAACTGGCTGCTTTGCGCCGGCTGCGTTGGAGTAGTATTGCTTTTTAAACACTCCGACCATATGGAGGCGGCTTATGGCTTAAGCATTACCGTAGCCATGCTGATGACTACCATCCTGGTATCCAATTTTTTGCGGCGAAAAAAACTGCCCACCTATATTATCGTCGTGTTTTTAACGGTTTATCTCATTATCGAAGGCTCGTTCCTGGCGGGTAACCTGGTAAAATTCATCCATGGGGGTTGGTTTACGCTTTCGGTGGGTGCTGTACTGTTCACCATCATGTGGACCTGGTATAATGCCCGCAGGATAAGGAACCGGTATGTTAAATTTATCGATATAAGCGACTATTACAGTATTTTAAAGGAGCTGAGTGAAGACGAAACGGTGCCGAAATATGCATCGCAACTGGTGTATTTAACCAGCGCAAATTTTGACTCGGAGATCGAGTCGAAGATCATCTATTCTATCCTGCAAAAACAGCCCAAGCGCGCCGACATTTACTGGCTGATACACGTTGATGTAGTGGATGAACCTTATAAAAAGGAATACGAGGTTAATTTCCTTGTTCCCGGGAAGCTGATCAGGGTTGATTTTAAACTCGGCTTTCGGGTGGAGCAGCAGATAAACCTGCTCTTCAGACGGGTGGTTGAAGACCTGGTAAAAAAAGGCGAAGTGGATATCACCAGTACCTATAAGTCGCTTAATAAACATAAAATAGTTGGCGATTTCAGGTTTGTGGTGATCGAAAAAGTGTTGTCGCGCGCGCATAACCTGTCGTTCATAGAAAGTTTGATGATGGGCTTTTACGGCATACTTAAACATGCGAGCCTTTCGGAAGAACGCGGCTTCGGGCTCGACCTGAGTTTTGTTACCGTTGAGAAAGTACCGCTGATGCTTGCCTCGCCCGAATCCGTGGATATTCGGCGGATGAAATAATTCAGATTTGCTACAGATTGTTAGTATAACATTACCTTATTGTTAATGATTTAGCGATAAACATAAACAAAGGCTATTGTACGTTGTTAACACTGGAAAAATTACCCCTTGAAAAATATCATTGTTATTCTGCTATGTGCTATTTCACTCGGAGCCAGCGCCCAGGTGAAAGATACTACCAAAAAGAAACTTGGCGACACGATAAAAAAAGACATTTTAACGGCGCCTGATACCGTAAAAAGGTTGCATAGCAAGCCGCTTGCCCTTATACCTCCGGCCATCCTGATCGCTTATGGCGCTGCCTCGTTTGAGGTTAAGCCCATCCGCGACTTTGATTTCTATGTACAAGGACGCTATCGCCGGTTGACACCTAATTTTAACACAACAGCTGAAAGTTATTTTTTATTTACCCCTGTAGTGATGGTTTACGGGTTAAACCTGGTAGGGATAGAGGGTAAGAACCGTTTTGTTGACAGGACGGCTATTCTCGGCCTCTCGTCGCTTATATTAGGCGGTACCGAATTAGGTTTGAAACACGCTACCCACAGGCTGCGGCCCAACCTGGCCGATTATTACTCATTCCCGTCGGGGCATACCGGCGCTGCTTTTTTAGCTGCTGAATTTCTGGCGCAGGAGTATGGGGATAAGTCGCCGTGGTACACGGTAACGGGTTATACCTTTGCTGTAACTACAGGTATATTTCGCCTGGCCAACCGCGACCACTGGTTTAGCGACGTAGTGGCTGGTGCAGGCTTTGGTATTATATCCACAAAAGCAGCTTACCTGGTTTACCCATACATCCGCAATGCCCTTACCCATACGGATAAACAAGGTAAGAAATTCTCCTTTATGCCCACTTACCAGGATGGCGTTCCGGGAATGTCATTTGCGATGCAGTTGTGATTTTGTTGTAAGGTTGGAATGTTGTAAGGTTGCAAAGTTGAAAGCACGGAAAAAAAACATTTCAACCTTCCAACATTTCAACAACTCATTTATACCTCACCTTATAAACCAAAATAACACTGGCGAAGATAAGTGTAACCGCGTTGGCGATGGCAACCGGTAAGCTACCGCTCATCACTCCGTAAGTAAGCCACAAAAGTGTTCCGAAGGTAAACAACGCATACATGGGCAATGATATGCCGGACGTATTTTTGGTTTGAATGGTTTTAACGGCCTGCGGCAAAAAGGATATGGTGGTTCCGAATGCGGCTAAGTAACCTATTGTGGCGGTAATATTCATGTTAAAATTTGTGCAAATGTGAGCATGTGCAAATGTGCGGATTAATATAACGCTGCATATTAATAGTGCGTTAACTTAAGGAAGTGCACTTGAAAACGTTAAGCAAGCGCACATAGCCTTGGTTTAGTTATTTGACTGCTGTTTGCCCAGAACGCTGTTTTTATAGCCATAAGTAACGTAGATCACCAAACCGACAACGAGCCATATTAAAAAACGCAGCCAATTGGTATAGCCCAGTTCGGTCATCAAATAAAAACAGCTTAATAACCCCAGTACAGGTATCAGCGATAAGTTTTTGATAAAACAAAACACGGTTAATAAAGTCGATAAGATAATAAACAGGAAAAACGGAAGGTCATCTTTACTGCCATGCCCTGTAAATAGATCTACCAGGTCTTTTCTAAAAAAAATTGAAAAAGCGATAAAGCCAATCGGCACTATCCATTTGGCATTGACGTATGGCAGCTTAAACCTGCCTGCCAGGGCAGCCTCCTTTGGCAATAACAAAACCCCGCCGCATACCAGCACAAAGGCGAATAAGGTGCCGATGCTGGTTAGGTCGGTAACGATGGTGAGGTTAAGAAAAAGGGCTGGTACGCCAACCACAAAACCCGTAACAATGGTTGCAAATGAAGGCGTATGGTATTTGGGGTGTATCCGCGAAAATATTTTTGGCAATAAGCCGTCACGGCTCATGCTCATCCAGATACGTGGCTGCCCCAACTGGAAGATCAACAAAACACTGGCTGTTGCGATCACCGCGCTGAAAGAAATGATCCCGCTGATCTTGGTTAAATGTACCTGGTTAAATACATAGGCCAGCGGGTCGCCCACGGCAAGGTTTTTATAACTCACCATACCGGTGAGCACCAGGGCTATTAAAATATAAAGCACCGTACAAATGATGAGCGAATAGATCATCCCGCGGGGCAAGTCGCGCTGGGGTTCACGGCATTCTTCTGCCGTCGTTGATATGGCGTCGAATCCAATGTAGGCAAAAAACACACCCGATACGCCTTTCATTACGCCGCCAAAGCCATTGGGCAAAAAGGGATGCCAGTTAGCCGGGGTGACATAAAAAAAGCCTATGGCGATAACCGCTATTACAATGACGATCTTTAATATTACCATGGCATTGGTGGCCTTCTTTGTTTCACGTATACCGATGTAAACCAGGTACGTAATGCCTATCACTATAGCCAGTGCCGGAATATTAGCGATCAATCTGAAACCGCCAAAACCCGGCGCAGTGTTCCATGCTATCGCGCCTTGGTGTATGGCGTCAGTTATCTTTGCAAGTTGATGAGTTTTGGTGAAGTCCACCAAATCGTTATGCGCAGTAAAGGCCGAATAATAATCCATGGTGAGGTATGCGGGCACATGGATATGAAAACCCTCGAGCAGGTTGACGAAATAAGTACTCCATGACACCGCTACAGCGATATTGCCGATGGCGTACTCCATCAATAAGTCCCACCCGATGATCCAGGCTATCAGTTCGCCGAATGAAGCATAAGCGTAGGTGTAAGCGCTGCCGGCAACGGGAATACGCGACGCAAATTCAGCATAGCAAAGGGCCGAAAACCCGCAGGTAACGGCGGTAAGCACAAATAGTATGGTTACACCCGGTCCCCCATTAAAGGCAGCTAATCCGATGGTCGAAAATATCCCGGCGCCTACTATAGCCGCTATGCCCATAAAGGTAAGATCCTTAACGTTCAGCTCTTTTTTGAGGTGGCCTGGTGAATGCTCCGAATCGCTGAAGCCTTCAGAGACATCGGCCAATATTTTATGGATTGATTTTTTGCGGAATATGCTATTCGACATTAATTTGATGATTTGGTCAGCCCCGTAAACATAGCAAAGAGATTTCGGAATTCGGATGTTCGATTTCGGAATTTATAAAATAAAATCGCGGATCACTTATTTGGTTAATTTCAGACCAAGAAAAAGTTAAATCCTTTATTTATTAAATTCAAAATCGAACATCCAAAATACGAAGTCAAAATAAATCCGAAATCGAAACTGCGAAGCCTTCTTGAGTGCCTTAAATGAATAAACAACACACGAAAAATTTCGAAATCCGAAATACAAAATGCTTATTTTGCACGATGAATATAGGTATAAAAGATGTTTTGCAAAGAATACGGCCATTTTTTATCCTTTATCTCATCCTGCTGGCGGGCTGCCTGGTGATCAAGCTGCTTTATACTAAAGACGAAATTTACTTCGCCGTAAACACGCGTTACAGCGATTTTTTAGACACGGTTGAACCTTATATTACCGACCTGGGCAACGGCTGGGCCATTGTCATCCTCGCAGCCGTTGTTGCCCTATACAACTACCGGATAGCCTTTTTGCTCATCACCACCTTTATTATTACTTCGCTGAGCGTGCAGGTTGCCAAGTTTTGTTTTGATGCGCCGAGGCCAAAGCTGTATTTCGCGAAGGAGATCAACAAGCTGCATTTCGCCAAAGGGGTTGAAATACTTAGTCACAACAGTTTCCCCTCAGGCCATACTTTGACGGCATTTGCCACGGGCGTTTTATTAACTTACCTGGCAAAGAATAAAAACTGGGCTTACTTATTGATATTTTATGGCGTGATGGTAGGTTTTTCGCGCATGTACCTGAGCGAGCACTTTTTTGAAGATGTAATAGCAGGTTCGCTAATGGGCGTTGTACTGGCGGTGTTATGGATATGGTTTATCGACAATAGAAAGTTTATTCATTCGGCCGGATGGAACAGTGGCTTGTTGAAGTCGAAAGCCGAAAAGATTGTTTAAAAATGATTTTATGCCGGAATTGCAGAGGCGCAATACTTTGCGTCTCGGAACGAAATGAAAGGATTTACAAATTTCCCGGTCATAGGGTCCGAGACGCAAAATATTGCGTCTCTACGAAAATTTCGACTTAATTATCCCAGCGCGGGTTTCTTTTTCCTGCTAACCAATATAATTACCAGGATAAGCACCAATGCTCCTCCGCCAAATATTGCAATCCTGGTTGTCGACGACATCCCCGTGGCCCGCGATTGATATTGGTCCGTCCAGGTCACATCCTGTCCTAACCGGACGGACGAAAAAAATGCCTTGCCTTCCTTCTTTGAAAAATCGATGGTATTACTTGAGTAAACATACTCAAAAGTATATGTCACATCCTGGGTGTATAACAAAAGGAAATCCCTGAGCGTAATATCGCCGCCATTGTCTATTTTTAGGGTAAATACTTTTGCTTTCAACTGGCCAACTGTGGTATCCCGCACGTTTTCGGCAACACTGTTATACGATTCGGCCTGAATGCCCTTAACATAGGTCTTTAGTACCTTATTCAGGTCGCTGGCCTTTTTTAAGGGGGTGTTACCCTTTGCATTGGCCTGGCGGATCACAACCATGTAGCCGTTTAGCGCGTTGGCGGTATAGGTCGTTTGGCTTAAGGTATCTTTTTTTTGATAGCCCGGAAACAAGGAAACCGTTACGTCGCTGTCCACTTTCACCTGTTGCAATCCCTGGCAAAATCCCGATATTACAAACAATACGGGTATGATACTTAAAAATAGTTTTTTCATATCATTATAACTGCCGGAATTTGATTTAGTTTAAATAAATTGGCAGCTTATAACATTATTAAAAAGTTATTTCTGTCGTAATAGGCTGTATTTTAATATATTAAGATACGGTTTAACGTAATAAATTACACTGCAATTATAATTACATTGTTGCATTAGCAACGGTATTTTCCGGATTTTTTAACTTGTGTTTTAATTACGGTTAAAGCCCGTTTACGGGTCACGGAGGGAAAATCTTCCAGGAATGAATTCAAATTATTGCCGTTTTTGAGATAGTCAAATAAGTTTTTTACTGGCACTCTTGTTCCTGTAAAAACAGGCTCACCGCTTTGGATATCGGCAGACACTGTAATAGGAGAGGGTCATACAGAAATTTATGAAATTATTGCCGGCAAAGCAATTATTATAAAACTCCCTGTTTCCTACAACTTTTCCATTTCCCCCTTCACAAACTCAGCCAGCTCCTTTACATACCCCGCGCTGAAATCAAATTTTATCCCCGCCGTTTCGTAAATTTCTTTGATAGTTTTGGTGTAGCCGAGTTTAAGTGCGTCCAGGTATTGCTGCAGGCCTTTTTCGGGGTTTTCCTTATAGTTTTTCCAAACAGCTATTGCGCCAAGTTGGGCCATGCCGTACTCGATATAATAAAACGGCACCTCGAAAATATGCAACTGTTTTTGCCATAGGTTGGCTTCGGCATCCGGGTGTTCGCTCCAGTCGGCAAAGCCCGCGCCGAAGGGTTCATATATCTCAATCCATGCGTTCCGCCGCTGTTCGTCGGTATGGTCGGGATTAGTGTATATCCAGTGCTGAAACTGGTCCACCACAGCCACCCAGGGCAATGTTTTCAGCACATCAAAAAGCTGGTCGCGTTTAGCGCGTTTCAGGTCCTCTTCATTGTCAAAATATACATTCCAGTTACCCATCGAGATGAGTTCCATCGACATGGAAGCCAGCTCAGCCACTTCACTTGGGCAATGTTTAAAATCGTTCAATTCCAAATCTGCAGTGAGGAAAGTGTGCACGGCGTGCCCCCCTTCATGTACCATGGTCGTCAGGTCGCGGAACGTATTGGCCGAGTTCATGAAGATGAATGGCGCACCGGTTTCGGATAAGGGGTAGTTGTATCCGCCGGGCGCTTTGCCTTTACGGCTTTCTACATCAAACAGGCCGTTATCCTTCATAATTTCCAGCCTTTCGCCCAGGTAGCGGCTGATGTTGCTGAAACATTGGATAGACTTGTCGATCAGTTCGCCGCCATTGTGAAAAGGCTTTAAGGCCGGCTTGCCGGAGATATCAACATCCATATCCCAGGGCTTTAAAACATCCAGCGCCAGTGCTTTCCGGCGTTTTTCAGCCTGTTCTTTTAACACAGGTACTACTTCTTTCTCAATAGCCTCGTGAAAAGCATAGCAATCCTGCGGGGTATAGTCAAACCGGCCCAGCGCCTGGAACATATAATCGCGGAAGTTCTCAAAACCTGCATTCAGCGCGACTTTGTGCCGTAAAACGCGCAGCTGATCAAATAATTGATCAAGCTGGTCCTTATCCTGCAGGCGGCGTGCAGTTATTTTCTCCCAAACTTCCTGCCGTTTGCTGCGGTCGGTATCTTTCAAAAATACCGAAGCCTGTTCCAGCGTAAATTCTTTATCGCCGATATGTACCGACATGGACCCGGTGATGGATTGGTATTTTTGCTGTTCAACCTGTATCTCGGTTTGCAGCGGTATATTTTCTTCCCTGAACAATTGCAGCGCCTTTTTAACGCCGCGCAGGTAAATAAAATATTTTTTGTGATCGAGTTTATCCACCCATTTGCTGGCGACGAGCTTTTTATTGAGGTCATTACTGTAGGGAGCAATCTTTGGCTCTATTTCTGTAGCGAAATATTGAAAATTAGCCAGTAATTCCTCGTTGGTGGTATCACAAGTCATACGGATATAGCGCCAGGCGAAATCCTCCTCCAGCGCAGCCCCCAGTTCGCTGCCGTCGCGTAGCCAGTGTTCCAGTTCTTCAACGGAGTTTAGGGGGCGGTCAAGTAATTCCTTAAAAAGTGGTTCCAGGTTTTCCCATTTGATCTCGAGATCTGCAGGGATATATTTTCGTATTTTTTTAGTGATCATTTGTTCGATATGAAGATGTGCAAATGTGCAGATGTGCGGATGAATTAGCAAGGTGTATTTGAAGAAAATTATATCAGATTAATTGCCTGTTTTTGTGGAAAAATGTAATTTGCTTATTATTATCATATCTCGCCATGAACTATTCTCCGTCAATTAATGTCGACTCAAACGCCCTGGAGGCACTATTTAAACATGGTATAGAAATTTTTGGAACCGAAGAAAACTTCGTCAAATGGCTGAAACGCGAGAATTTCTTTTTCGACAAAAAAGCGCCGATCGAGTTTCTGAATACGCCCGAGCGGATGGAATATATTGAGAACAGGTTAACTGGATTAGAATACGGTGACAACGCATAAAAAAAAATTAAACAATAATTGATAGATTCCCGCATAGTCAGATTTGACAATTTTTTTGAAGGGATAAGATTTGTCAACTTTTGGAAGTTGAACTCTAAATATTAATGGACGTTCCCAAACCCAGGAGGATCAAAAGCATGTTCTCCAACATTAATTACCCTGCCGTTGTCGAATTGAACGACTAAGCCAGATTCTACAACATTGAAGATGTCCGGACCCGGCACCTTGCCGAGGTCATAATTCCAGGTATTTAGGTAATTGTCGATCATATCCGGCTCGCCAAGTAAAATATTTACTTGTTTTTCAGTTTTGCCCGATAATACCTTTTTGTTCACTATATCCCCTGAATATTCATATCGTTTGTTTGAATCTTTTCTCCAATTTTTGGGGTCAAACGCTCTGTCAGGATAGTAACACCAGATAGCCAAAACTGCCCATAACAGGGCTGCTGATACAATCGGTGCAATTAGGATGGTGCTAAACCAGATAAAAAAATTTCTTTTTCGGGGGGTGGTAAAAACGTCTTTAAGCAAACGCCTGAATAGAAAAAATAAACCGGTGCCAATGGCAACCGTGCAGATAAGCGGAATACCATATAGTTCGCCAAAGAATAATAGCGTGTCGCCCATTGTTATTATCAATTAAAGATAGCAAGCTTTTTGCAATGAAAAAGCTGTTTCCTTTGCAGGAAAGAATCCAGCATTGACAACTTTCAAAGCTGTCAATGCTATGGCTAAGCGCAACTATTTGGCTGCTGGCTTATATAAAGTCTCCGCCATCGTCTTTATACCCGCCTCATAGCTTGTCGGCCTCATATTAAACGCCTTTTCAAATTTCGAGGAATCGAAAATATAATCATGGTCGTACTGGTAGTACATTTCAGCTATCTCGGCTACAGGTTTGTTAAATACGCCAAATAAGTTCATCATATACTTTTTGATGGCAAAATATTTTGGTTCAACGCCGTATACCTTTGCCGCCATTTCAATGAATTGTTTGCCTGTTTGGGCCGGTGCGGTGGGCATATGCCATATTTGATTATCACTATCGTAACTTTGGCCCAGCAAATACATCCCTTTGCCCATATCAGGAATATAACTGAAATTATGCAATTTTCCGGGGTCTCCGATCCATTGCGCCTTTTGTTTTTTGGCGAATTTATCAAGTGCCATGATGTCCAGAATTCCGTTCAGATTTTCGGTTCCGTAAAAATCGGCGGCGCGGGCAATGCTTGCGCGGATGTTCCCGGCTTTTGCTTCATCCATCAAATTTGTCGCTATTTTGGCGCGTATCTCCCCTTTTTTACTGCAGGGATTATAGGGCGTATCTTCCGTCATAGGTCCGTTTACCAGGCCGTAGGAGTAGACATTATCAAAAAATATCAGCCTTGCGCCTGTTTCTTTAGCTGCATCGATCGCATTTTGCATCACCACCGGCCATTGCGCTGCCCATATCTTTTTGTCGTAAACTAACCCGGCTGTCAGGTAAATAACTGTTGAGCCTTTTGCTGCCTGCATTATATCTGCAGCATTTAAAAGATCGGCTTTTTGCCAGCTGACGTTTTTGGCATCGCCGGTAACCGGCTTGCGGCTAACCAGGCGAATGGTTTCGTTACGGCCTGACAGTTCACGGGTAAGCGCATTCGCAACAGCTCCGCCGGCCCCTAATATGGTGTGCATAGTTTTATCGTTTTGGTTTAGTCAAAGGTAGACAAACCCTGATGCTCAAAACAATAACAAAAGATAGATTTTTGACTAAGATTTTTAAGATTTTAAGGATTTTGTGATTTCGGCCCCGATACCTATCGGGGTTCGATTTCGGAATTATTAAATGCGGATTGCGGAATGTCGAATGCGGAAGTTTTGTATTTGTGG